>Ga0209658_1000174_pt1 | contig 53404 bp, 34 predicted proteins | sample SaaInlV_150m_DNA_6_FD_184656 | JGI IMG/M metagenome (GOLD analysis project Ga0209658, IMG submission 184656) | Marine microbial communities from expanding oxygen minimum zones in the Saanich Inlet - SI037_S4LV_150m_DNA (SPAdes) (version 2) | ecosystem: Environmental > Aquatic > Marine >...
GCGCTCCTGTATCTCCTTGGACACCCGTATCACCTTGTGCTCCTGTATCACCTTGTGCTCCCGTATCACCTTGCGCTCCCGTATCTCCTTGGGCTCCTGTGTCACCTTGGGCTCCTGTATCTCCTTGGGCTCCCGTATCACCTTGCGCTCCCGTATCACCTTGCGCTCCCGTATCTCCTTGGGCTCCCGTATCACCTTGGGCTCCAGTATCACCTTGGGCTCCTGTATCGCCTTGTGTTCCTGTATCTCCTTGTGCTCCTGTATCTCCTTGTGCTCCTGTATCACCTTGCGCTCCCGTATCACCTTGGGCACCCGTATCTCCTTGAGCTCCTGTATCTCCTTGGGCTCCTGTATCTCCTTGGGAACCTGTATCACCTTGCGCTCCTGTATCTCCTTGGGCACCCGTATCTCCTTGAGCTCCTGTATCTCCTTGGGCTCCTGTATCTCCTTGTGCTCCTGTATCACCTTGCGCTCCTGTATCTCCTTGGACACCCGTATCACCTTGTGCTCCTGTATCACCTTGTGCTCCCGTATCACCTTGCGCTCCCGTATCTCCTTGGGCTCCTGTGTCACCTTGGGCTCCTGTATCTCCTTGTGCTCCTGTATCTCCTTGGACACCCGTATCACCTTGTGCTCCTGTATCACCTTGGGCACCTGTATCTCCTTGAGCACCTGTATCTCCTTGGGCACCTGTATCTCCTTGAGCACCTGTATCTCCTTGCGCTCCCGTATCTCCTTGGGCTCCTGTATCTCCTTGAGCTCCTGTATCTCCTTGGGCTCCTGTATCTCCTTGAGCTCCTGTATCTCCTTGGGCTCCTGTATCTCCTTGTGCTCCTGTATCACCTTGCGCTCCTGTATCTCCTTGGGCACCCGTATCACCTTGAGCTCCCGTATCACCTTGAGCTCCCGTATCACCTTGAGCACCTGTATCTCCTTGTGCACCTGTAGTACCAGTACCTCCACCACCACCTCCAGCTGGTCCTTGAGCGCCTTGAGCTCCCGTATCACCTTGAGCTCCCGTATCACCTTGAGCACCTGTATCTCCTTGGGCACCTGTATCTCCTTGTGCTCCTGTATCACCTTGCGCTCCTGTATCTCCTTGAGCTCCTGTATCTCCTTGTGTTCCTGTATCTCCTTGAGCTCCTGTATATCCTTGTGCTCCTGTATCTCCTTGGGCACCTGTATCACCTTGAGCTCCTGTATCTCCTTGAGCTCCTGTATCTCCTTGTGCTCCTGTATCTCCTTGGGCACCTGTATCACCTTGAGCTCCTGTATCTCCTTGTGCTCCTGTATCTCCTTGGGCACCCGTATCTCCTTGAGCTCCTGTATCTCCTTGTGCTCCTGTATCTCCTTGTGCTCCTGTATCACCTTGTGCTCCTGTATCTCCTTGGGCACCCGTATCTCCTTGAGCTCCTGTATCTCCTTGTGCTCCTGTATCTCCTTGTGCTCCTGTATCACCTTGCGCTCCTGTATCTCCTTGAGCTCCTGTATCTCCTTGTGCTCCTGTATCTCCTTGTGCTCCTGTATCACCTTGCGCTCCTGTATCTCCTTGCGCTCCTGTATCTCCTTGGGCACCTGTATCACCTTGGGCTCCTGTATCACCTTGGGCTCCTGTATCACCTTGGGCTCCTGTATCTCCTTGAGCTCCTGTATCTCCTTGGGCTCCTGTATCTCCTTGGGCTCCTGTATCTCCTTGGGCACCCGTATCTCCTTGTGCTCCTGTATCTCCTTGCGCTCCTGTATCTCCTTGTGCACCTGTGTCTCCCTGGGCTCCCGTATCACCTTGGGCTCCTGTATCACCTTGTGCACCCGTATCACCTTGGGCTCCTGTATCACCTTGGGCTCCTGTATCACCTTGGGCTCCTGTATCACCTTGGGCTCCTGTGTCACCTTGGGCTCCTGTGTCTCCTTGAGCACCAGTATCTCCTTGAGCACCAGTATCTCCTTGAGGACCTGTATCTCCTTGAGCACCTGTATCACCTTGGGCACCGGTAGTACCAGTACCTCCACCACCACCTCCAGCTGGTCCTTGAGCACCTTGCGCTCCTGTATCACCTTGGGCACCTGTATCTCCTTGCGCTCCTGTATCACCTTGTGCTCCAGTATCTCCTTGTGCTCCAGTATCTCCTTGTGCGCCGGTAGTACCAGTACCTCCACCACCACCTCCAGCTGGTCCTTGGGCACCTTGTGCTCCAGTTGTACCCACACCTGTCGCTCCTTGTGCTCCCGTATCACCTTGCGCACCTGTAGTACCAGTACCTCCACCACCACCTCCAGCTGGTCCTTGGGCACCTTGTGCGCCAGTTGTACCCACACCTGTCGCTCCTTGCGCTCCAGTACTACCAAAACCGTCTGCTCCTTGCGCTCCAGTCGGTCCAATCGGACCAATTAAACCACTCTGGCCTTGGGCTCCTTGAGCTCCTTGGGCACCAATCGGTTTACAGCAATTTTTATATTGATTGTAGTTCTTGTAATTTGAATAAGACATGTGTATATAATTCGTATATAAATATATTTAATTATTAAATTTAATTATATTTATAGTAAGAAACAATAAAAATGCATTATATGTCCAGTATAAATGATACTAAACTTATACTAAACTTTTTTGTTTCATGGTTAGTCGCCCATCTGATGTACCTATATCACCTCCAGATATATCATAATTTAAAGTCCATTGTTTTTCAATGTGAGTGTTGTCAGGATATCCATCTTTAAATATAAATGTTTGAGGTCCAAAGCATATTGTTCTCGGTCCCAAGTTTTTCTTGATTGATCTAGTATCTAAAAATAATTCGGTCGACCCACCTACATCTTTAAAAGATACTGTCATTGCATCAGCTTGGTTAGAAAATGTTGCGGTTACGCTATAAGAAACCTCTAATATACTATTTTCAAAATATGCCTGATTATTGGAAAAATCTATCTTATTATCCTGAAAAATAGCTGAAGAATTGTCAATATTTGTATACAAAATATTAAACGAAATATCTTGCTGACCAGGCGAACCACTATTCGCACTAGCATCTAAAATAGTAATGGTTTCTCCAAAATTAACAAGGGTTCTAAGTGTGTTAGGTGTCCCGCTTATATCATTTGTAACAATCGGATTTTTGGTAAAATTGACACTTGCATCGTAAAAATTTACATCTGTAGCGTTTATGTTTACATATGTAGCGTTTATGATTACATTTTTATCGTAGAATAGTGGAGTTCCAGCACCAATATCAATATTTCCTGTAAAATTAGCAATACCTAGATCACCACTTGTACCGATTATACTGCCTCCCACTAGTAAATTATTGCTTATATCAACAGAAGATGCGTCTATTAAATTTGTTACGGTTAAATTCTGTGTATTAAAAGATGTATCATACCCTTGAATTATCGCAGATATATCAGCAATATTGATTTCATTGGTTGTTACAGAATTTGACAAATCAGTTAATTGAACACTACTTAAATCACCTATGAATTTACCACTTCCGGTTATTTCAATATCACCAGTACATGAAATTTCGTTTGCCTGAAGTGTATTCACATCAATTTGATTTGCGCTTAATTCAGTAGTGACTACAGAACTAGTATCTATATAAGTAGTGCTTGTTCCTACAGTTAACACATTAATTACACTTAAATCATACACTGTGAGTTTGTTGTAAGATACATCACCAGTTACGCTAAAATCGCCATTTATAATGACATTTGTACTAAGACACCCCATGCTTGGATCATTAAATATATGATTACCAGCTGAAAAATAATTGTTGTGACTACAATCAACTGATGTTTGAAGAATCGGTCCACTGATATAAGCTCCTTTCTTTACCTGAAGACCATACTTTTCAGCATCAGATAGTGGTGAAGCAGATGTACTAGTGCCTATATCACCACCATTGACTCTTAATATTCCAGTATCAGAAAGACCATCACATGTTGTAATGGTAACACTACCTTCAATTGTAGTAGGATTAGGACAACTACCTGGCGTAATTGGACCAATCGGAATATTTCCATTTTCAATGTCAGTAACTAAACTACAGATCTCTTTGTCATATCCTCTACTTCGCAAATAACTGCCATAATTGTAATATTTATCTCTACAAGTGAAATTATTTCCAGACATTTATATAATTGGTTTATAAAAATTATATAAATATTACTGCAATATTATAATCTGAAATCATAATATTGTATGATTATCGATATTATGTCATTATTTTTCAGTAATCACCTATCCACAACCATGCTTATTTCGGAATGGGAAATGGACGCTGTGCCTTTTCTACCACTAAAGGTTCAGGGATATAAGTAGGTAATCTATCAAAATAAGAGATTTCTGGTAATATTTTCAAATTAGGAACAATTGGAGTTTCAGGATTTACTAAATTCGTGGAATTAATACCAAATAAACTAGACTCTATTTCAACTGAATTTGTAGAAAATGCTTCTCGTGGCATATGACTTGGTGTTATTCCCATACAAGGCATGGCATTTGTATATGCGCGCCCGGCTTGAGAATATTCATATCCAGTATATTTTTGTGTATCCTTATAACTTTTCTGTTGTAAACAATAGTCACTTGGCATGTTATTATTTCTTGTAGAAGCCATATTAATATATATAATTATATTAATTTTGATTTTTAATTATACAAAATAATAGGCCAACTATTTTGAAACAGTATTAACTATTTTATTATGATACATGTATTTATAATTTTTACTTCGTATTAAATTCGTTTAATAAAAGTTCGGTCACATTATCCATTGGTTCGTTTTTAGAATAATAATAGAGACATTTATGAAATAAATCAAAATAATCATACGAAAATAGCGTCCTAAATATAAGCTCTGGATCTTCAAAATGAATTATGTGTGGATTGTTTTGCATCAATGTTTTGACAAAAGATGTATCCTTAATTTCCTGATACAATGTAGCTATTTTGTTGTTCATTATGTCGTCATTATATTCTGTGATATCAAATGCTTGTAATAACTGTAACTGATATAGCATTTGTTTAAGACCCACTTCATCCTCTCCATCTTCTGTCATCATTTTGTATGTACATATCATGTTTAGTTGTAATGATTCCATAATATATTTGTATAATATCAATACATGTACAATATTTAAGCTTTTACTAGAGCAATAATTTATAGTATTACTGTAAATTATTGATAAATTATTGATAAATTATTGATAAATTATTAATGATTAATGATTAATGATTATATTGAAAAATATTCAAAGGTGTAATTATTCGATGATTTAATACTGATGTTGAGAATGACCCGATTTATAGTCCTTATCTTTTTGTAATTCTCTTGAAGGAACACCACCACGAATCCACCCTTCAGATGCAACACCTTCAACTAAATTTGCTGGATTGGTAATTGAATTTTCAATGGAAGGTAAAAGTGGATAATTCAAGTAAGGAATATAGGATTGTTCGGTTGTTGTATTAATGCTCTTTTTATTGGAAATCATATCACCTTGTTGAATATGAGATTCTAAAACTGGGTTAGAAGATCCTCTTCCTAAAAATGGTACTGTCTTGAATGGGCGTTCGTATAAGCTAATTCTACACTTGGGGTGTGTGTTGATAGTACCAATCAACAGTTCAGAATTAGTATCAACATTGCACCCACCAGCACCAACTTGAAATCCTCCCTTAAAGTTAATATTAGGTTGACTTGTTGCGAACTCGATAGGTCTCTTCATACCACAGTCTTGGGCAAAAAAATTAGTAAGTAAATAACTAGACTGACTCACATTTTGCACATTGCGTTGACTAATATCACAACTATCATCACCTATGCGTGATAAATGGTCAAATGTAAAATCTTTTGTATATGCAGACATTTATATTATATATAGTTAAAAATATATTTTTCTAGTTAAAAATCAACGATTGTCCATTCAATATTATTATTGACCAGCAATGGATCCAATTCTTGGATTATTTTTCATTAAATCAAAATCGTTACCTTCTTTGCCAGAAGTCATGCCTCCATAGCAAAATTCGGCAAAGCTCTGTTGATCGTTAGGAACTCTTGTATTTGCTGTAGCGTAAAAATTATATTGACCAAAATCTTCGAATTCCAAACTATCTCCTAAAGTAGAAAATAACTTCTTTTTAATATTTTTATCATTATCAAAGTTGGACATGACAAAATCCTCGGTGTCTTTATTTATCTTTTTCTCAACTGCGCGATTATAAGCAGGTGCTGCTCTTTTTCTGTGTGGATCATCTGCAATTTCCGGTAACAATACATTCATAAGTGGGTTTTTATTCGTAGGATTGGTGAATTCGCTTTTCATTGCTTGATATATTTTTGGATTTGTAAACCCTTCTCGTACATTTGTATCTTTATTTGTATTTGTATTTGTATTCACATCTTTTTTGAAATCTTTGGCATAATACAATAGTATAATTACACCTAAAGTTATACCTCCTGTAACAAAAAAGTTTAATGATTGGGTTATTAAAAATCCAAGTAATGATAATACGATTACTAGGCGTGTAATAGCATTTATTTTTTCATTTCTAGACATAGATGATTTTGGCCATATCTGGTTTAATTGATTTTTTTTTAGTAAAATGGTTGGGTCATTTATCCAAATAGTAGTAGTTTGTGAAATTGCCATGTATGTATATATATTCTTAATTATTTATTTTTTCCCTTTCTTCTTCTTTTTGTTTTTATTTTTGTTCAAGTCAGTTGTAGGTCTAATTGATTTCTCTGCTTTTTCGCCTTCAATTGAAAAAACCAATTCTTCTAATTCTTTTTCTGTCAATGGTACAGTTGGTGGAAGACTTTGTAGGCGTTCCTTCTCAAGTTGCATTTCAATGCGTCGTTTGTCGGCCTTTTCATTCATACGCTCTTTCATCTTTTCCCTTTTTTCAAGGCTTTTCATGTTCTGTTCCATTGCATTTTGCATCGCACCTAAATTTAACTTGTTGTTTCTTCCTCCACCACCCATCATACCACTCAACGCACTAAGAGCATCCATTCCACCAGCACCACCTGCTCCACCACCCATCATACCACTCAACGCACTAAGAGCATCCATTCCACCAGCACCACCTGCTCCACCACCCATACCCATGCCCATTTTTTTCATCATTGATTGAATATCACCCATACCAGGAACATCTTTCATTTTACCAAGCAAACCACTTGCTTCCTCCATAATTTCACTTTCTTTGATTTCACCTGATTTAATCTTATCGTCTAACTTACCACCAACATTCTTTACTAGATTCATAAGTTTACCTGGATTTTTAAATAATGATTGAAATACATCGTTTACTGATGTAGCTCCTTCCGCGTCAAAATTTAGTTCTGCTGCAGTTTCTTCCGCAATCTCTTTAGCAAGCTTTCCTAACTTTCCATCGAGTAGTCCACTAATATGGTCGTGTACTTGTTCAGAATTTGGTAATTGGTCTACACCAGATACATCAATGGGTCCCTCGTCACTATCTAACATGTTTTGTAAATTTCCTAAAGTGTCTTCTAGTTTTTGCTTTAATTCATCCTCATTTATCGACTCAAATAATTTTGCAGCATCTCCAAATGAATCTTGAGAGTCCACTTTTCCAATAATGGTAAACAACATCAGTTGCAAATATTTCCAAATTGTTCCCTTTGTATTTTCAGAAATGTCCGACTTCCAAATATTTTTAAACTCAATACCAGGTAAAAATTGTGTGTTTATTTTTTCATCTCCAAATATTTCTTCATTCTTATACAATATATCAAAAAATCTTTCAGGTATCACTTTCTTGACATGGTTATACACTTGTTCAATACTATCTTCATCTTTGGTTTCTTTAATATTAAATAAATCCGCATCTAATCCGTCCATATATTCTGGAAATGTAGTCAATATATCATTGACTAAGTCGTATATTATCTTTGTAAATTCGGTTGGAATTTGACTGTCGTTGTCACCAATGGTTGATTTAGACATTATTATATCATTATGTAATGATATTTGTTTAAATCAATCTAACGAATAAATTTTAATTCATATATATTTTTGAAAGTTGGTTTAAATTCTTTAAATACTGAATACAAGTTACCTTATTTTCTTTATCTAAATCACGCATAGGTATTCTTATTTTATCAATCCCTTCTAATACTTTATTTGCAGCACCTTGATCCATCTTCAAGTCTTCGCTATAATCCTTGGTTAAAAAATATTCCAAATTTTCATTTTCTATTTCTACTTCATATTTTGAGCATACATAACGATACCAAATTGAAATTAACATCTTAGGATTCGCTTTTCGCATCATAAGTAATGCTGTTTTTGTAGTTTTTATATCACGATTTGATGGGAATATAACTTCAACATCATCTAGAAATTCTTCAAACTGGTTGTTAAATGCCTTTAAAATTGTGGTTTTGTCCATATTATTTGTATTAAGATTATATTTTTAAATACATTACCAGTTAAATATTTTATCATACACCAGGTGGTCTGTTCTGTTGTTGCATTCGCAAGTCTTTGTTTCTTTCCTCCTCCATTTGTTTTAAAGAACCCTCCTCTACTTTATCAGGCTGCCATGTATCAGGTGGAGTCTCTATATTGCTGGATTGATTGACTGCTGCATAATTGTACATTTGTCTAGCACCGCCATTTCCTTTCGCCATCAGTTCTTCGCTATCTTGATCCCAAAAACTATAATTATCACTAGCTACACCAAATCCATTTGAATTATCATTTCCTAAAGCAAATGCAGATGGTTCTCCATTAAATCCGGTTGCCTGGGCATTTTTTAACTCATTTTTAGGTGCGAGTTTGTCATTGATTTCATTTCCAAATAATACTTTGTTTCCTTCACGAAGCAATAATAAGGCTGGAACACGTTGTATTTGTGGTGGTAATATAATTCGTTGTTGGTTTTCTAAAATAACATAGGTTGCTCCATTCTTTTCATCTCTAAATCTTTTGTCAATGCATACAAAATGTATTTCATTCTTTATTTCGCTATTTCCAAGAGTTCGAATGATATTTTTACACTTGTCGCAATAATTACTATAATACAGAACACTGCTCATTATATTTATAATGTAAATTTTAAAGATTGTTTTAAACTTATTTATTGATACTTTCTAATAATTAGATTGGTCAAATGTTTTATTTTACATCGGTTTTAAATTTGTTTAAAAAATTGATTTAATAATATATTTGCTATTTATATACATATAGAACAGTATGATGGAGCCAGTAGTAAAAATTAATTCTGAAGAAAACAATACATTATTGTTTACCATGAGTGGTATCAATCACAGTTTAGCTAATTCACTTAGACGAATCATCTTATCAGATGTTCCAACAATTGTATTTCGTACATTTCCTCATTCAGAAAGTAAAGTGGATATTACAATCAATACAACACGCCTAAATAATGAAATTCTTAAACAGCGTATTGGATGTATTCCAATCCATATTACAGATTCTGACTTTCCTTATGAAGAATATGTCGTTGAAGTAGATAAGAAAAATGATTCCGATGTTATTGAATTGCTAACTACTGCTGATTTTAAAATAAAAAATATTTCAACTGATAAATATTTATCTGAAACAGCGGTGAAAGAAATATTTCCACCAGACATGATTACTGGTGATTATATTGTAATTACACGCCTTCGTCCAAAAATGTCGGAGAAGATAAATGGAGAACATTTAAAGTTTACAGCGTCTTTTGATGTAGGTACAGCAAAACAAGATGGTATGTATAACATAGTATCTACTGCAGCATACGGTGCTACTACAGATATGGTAAAAGTCAATGATGTTTGGAATGAAAAAAAACAAGAGCTAACAAAGTCGGGTATGAGTGAAGAAGAAATCGAATTTGAAAAAAAAGACTGGCTTCTATTAGACGCGAAACGAATTATTGCTCCTGATAGTTTCGATTTCACTATTGAATCTGTCGGAGTATATTCTAATATTGAAATTGTAAGAAAAGCATGTGATATTATGATTGACAAGTGTTCATCTTTCAATCAATTATTAAAAGATGGTAAGGTTGAAATAAAAGAAAATGATAATACGACAGTTGATAACGAGTATATAATAACACTCCAGAATGAAGATTATACACTAGGTAACGCATTAGTGTATTTCCTTTACGAAAATTACTACTTGGGCAACAAAAAAATATCATTTGTTGGTTTTAAAGTTCCTCATCCTCATATTCCAAATGGTATTATTCGCGTGGCTTTTGAAGCAAAATCAGATAAAACAGATGTTATTCAATATTTAACAAATGCTTCCCAAGATGTTATTACTACATTTACAAATATTCGTAGCAATTTTAAAGAATAAAAAATAAAATACACCAATATATCATGAATAAAATAAATATAATTCAATTCAAATGTTATCATAAAAAATAATAAACTAGTGGTTTATTATTTTTTGTTTTTATTTATATGTATTTTTAGAAGTCATCTATAATTATATTTGTTTATTACGATTGTTTATTATCACTGTGGTTGATGATCCGTTTCTGTTTGTTGTTCCGCATCTGATTGTTCTTCTTTTTGTAAATCATTTTTTTGTGCATCTTTGAATTGTTTTCTGACATCGTAATTAACAATAAACATCTGCTTAGCTGATGGTAAATTATTGAAATATTGAATCACTTCTGGTTTATTTACATATCTTTGCTGTGGTCTTAGTTGCTTCAAATAAACCTCATGATGTAATACATACATATGGGTTCTGAATTTTTCTGGGAATTCAGTTAATGGTTTTTCCTTCTTAATATAACAGCGAATATAATTCGTAAATAATTCATTTGTGTAATCATGAATTATATTTCGAAATTGCTGAAAGATATCTTTGTGCTCACTGTAATATTGTAAATATTCACCAACTTGGCCACTCTTTCGCAAAGACAAATAATGAAACTGTAATTTTGGCTGATTTCCTCTTAAGTGACGAACATGTTCATAATTTGGGTTTCTGACTTTATATCGTTCACCCAAACTATTTTTTATCATTACACCAACTATATCATATGATGTATTTGATGACGCCAAAGTATGAATACAATTAGCAATATCTGCGTTACTATGAAGTGGTGTTTTACTAGGATAATCAATAGTAGATGGAAGTCCTAGATTCTCCTTGTCGTTTTCATCAACATTTAAGCGACATATTGTTTTATTGTTCCTAATTTCATATACCTCTACTAAATATAACCGCATATCATTGATTATTTTAACAATTCTATTGCGTGGATGTTGCATGACAAAACTATAAACATATTTCTTATTCATCAAGTTGATTTCTAATCCAATTTTGTTACACACCTCTTCAAACATATATTTAAATGTATTCTCTTTCTTAAATCCATTTTCCATGAAGAAGCAAGATTCGCCTCCCACACTACTTCTAGTAGCAATTTCCCAACTCGATACTTCTTTATCATAAAATACATTGATCATTGTACCTTCTATAAAATCTTCGGCAGTGTAAGTTACTTCTTGACTATTTTCATTGTTTTTATCAATATCAATACTAGTTGTTTCATCTTCAAGCTTATCTATTGTCAAATCAAATACAGGCAACGATTTTGGGGGAGCGAAACAAACAATATCGCCATTGTTTTTATAAATTAATGATCTAAGAAGTCCATTTGTTTTCACCAACTCTTTAGACAACCATTCTTTGTCATATTTTAAAATGTTATAACTAGAACCATTTTTATGCTTCCAAAGATTATGTTTCAAATTTAGTGATTTTGCGATCTCTTTTCTATTTGCATCATCGGTCAAAATGGCGTCGATTTGGGGAATACTACTTAAATTGTATGTCATATTACTTACTATATGCGATACCCTTTAATTGTTTTTGCGAAATCAATTTTTTCGTATTTCATAATAATTTCTACTATAAATATAAAGTAATGACTTCATCTAATGTTTATTTACAATTAGGAGATATTATACAAATACAAGCATCAACAAATCCAGAATTAAATGAAAAATTATTTTTTATACAATATATCGACAGTAACAAACTTAAATTGTCACCAGAAGGCTCTAGTGACTTAATCACACTAAAAATATTAGCAGATGGTAATTTAGCAGACGAAAGTATCACTTCGATTACAATATTAAGTCGTGCTAAGTCAAACAGTTACGCAAAACAAAATGGATTTTTACCGGGTACATGGATATCCATATATTTTGGAGGAAGTTTACCTTTAACAATTAACGGTGAAATAACCAATTTGGAAGAAGATATGATTGAAATTACTACTTATCCAGATAAAGATATTATTTATATTGATTTTGCTCGCAAAGGTATCCCAGAGGATTTACCTATTGATAAAATTGTGATTATGCCTCGTCCCGATGATAAAATACAAGAAGATATAGAAAGTACTGTTATCGCAAATGTAGAAGATACTGGTTCCGAAGAGCAAAAAGAAGGTCAGTCATTTGATTGGTCTAGTCGCGAAGAGGGTGAGATATACGACCCCAAAGAAGACTTCGCACAAACTGAAACCGTACAAATACCCATCGAACAATTAAAAACACAATTGAAAGGCATTTTATTAGATGCAGATCAAATCGAATTTGGCGACGATGAAGAGGTGTTTAAACAGTTTACCGAAGTTCCAGAAGAACAAAAACGTTATAGTATCGAAACACAAACTTCCGATCTATTAGATGAGTTGTTGTCATCAATACCCAATGCGGAAAGAACGCGCTCTGTAATGAATAATATACATACTACAATTGAACGATTTAAACAATTGCGTACATCATTTTCCAAGTTCGATCAAAATGGTAATGCTATTATGCCTCAATTCAAGGGGGCCAAATATAAACCTCTCGTGGAGCAAATTTCAAAATTAAATACAAAGTTACATTGGGTGCTTCCCATTGCGCAAAACATGAAAAAATTGTACGATTTGGATCTCACCCAGGAATCTCAAGCATCAGATATTATATCCCTCACATTGGCTCAGACTCGAACAGATGAGTATGATATTCGAGAATTATATAAATCATCTAGTGACAATTATTCGACATACATGAACAAACTTCAACCATATTTAACACCATATGAAAACAACTATAATTCACCATCATTGGCCGTTAAAACTGTTTCACAAAATATAGACACGGTTATTGATAATCTAGGTAGATTCTATTCATCAGTTGAAAAAAAGGATTCTGTTAGACAAAGACGGTTTTTAATTTCCAGATATAATTTGGGTCTTTCGAAACTACAAACCACACAGCTAACTAGTTCTGTAATGAAAGTCAAAACAGTTCCAATGACAAAAAATGATACCATGTCAGTCAAGTCCATTATGACTTTACCTGAACCGGTAGTACAATTCTCCAAAATTAATTTACCCAAAACATCTATATATGACAAGTCAAATCTTAATTTGAAATTTTTAAATTACTGGCAATTATTCCGAAATAATACATCCATTAATACGAAATTCATTGATAATCTAAATAGTAAGACAGATCTGTATGATGAAAATGATAATAATTATTTAAAATATAAAACCGAATATATACTTAGTGATGAAAACGATGACCCAGATAAATTTCAGAAGTATTTAAATATTGTTATACCTAAAACAAAGGACTTGTTCAATATGATAAAAAAATATATATCGGGTAAGTTGACTTTTATTGCCATTCTTGATTATTTACAACCATTCTTGATTTATCTAGATGACATTACTTTTAAACAATACGAAGATATAACTGAATTCATAGAACAAAAAATATTGGAATATAAGAAACAATATGCTGAAAGCAGAGAGATATTTAATAAATTATCCAGTAAAAATGACAATGCGTTTTACTATGAAGCAGTGTTGTATAAATTATTAAAGGGGCGTCAAGACAATAGTGAGACTATTTTTAAAACATATGGATTCTCTGAAACTTCTTACCCATATGAAGGAAAGCTATCTGAAACAAATGTATTGTCATCTTCCGAAATTATTAAAAAAATGATTGAGGTCGATTATACAAAACTATATAATACCTCCTTGTCCGCAATTAATCTCGATTTATTTACTCCATTTGATTTTGAGGATTTGTTAGATCAGAAAAAAGAAGAATATGACAAGAATATTCAAGAAGAAGAAAAGGACAATGAATGTAAGCAATACGTACTGACTAAGCGATATATTGCATTAGAAGAATTAAATGCAGACAATGATATACCAGTCTATGTCGATAAAAAATATGATAATACCGTTTATGATATATTGAATGAATACAAAACAGAACAGTCTCAGATGGATGATGCCACTTTTAAAAACTTTTTAGTCGACGAATTAATTAAAAATATTGGCCTGAAAAAAAGTGAAGCCAGATTAGAAGCGAAACATATGATTGAAGGCAAGAGAGAAGTACAAGAGGGACAATATGCCGTACTAGAAATTGATAACATTGATAATATTCAATATTATTATTACAAGCGTGAAAATAATAATTGGATTCGTGATGAATCAATATCAACAAATTCATTCTTTGGTACAAACAAACTATTTTGCAATATCCAAGATAAATGTATTAAAATCGACAAGACATGTGCGGATAAATCACTTGGTAGTGAATTAGTTAAAAAAGGTTTGATTAAAGAAATGTATGATGAATTCGACTCTACTTACAGTGAAAATATTGAACAATACAAAATGAAAATTTCAAATCAATATAAATTAGAATTAGAAAGATGTGTTAAATTGAGACGGATCAATGCATTCATGCTTTATAAATACAATAACAAACATGTGAAATCCTCAATGGATGTTGAAGAAAATGACATTGTTATTTCACCTCACAAAAAACGATTAAATATAATTATGAGTTATTCTGACATAGTCATTAAATATAACGAATTAGTTAAATTTATCAATAAATACACTAGAACTGCTTCAATGAGAGATAATGAAGATATGTATTGGTTATATTGTAACGAAACAAATACTAAATTGTTGCCCACATTTGTCCAAAAATTGGCGTCCGTTTTTGTAGAAAATGGAGATTTTATGCAGACTATGGAGCAGATTAAAAATGAACAAGGCGTAGATATTGATAATATTACTTTCGACAAACATAGTGGTTGGGAAATTTCAAAAATTACATTGAATACAGAGGAAGGATATGAAGAGTCGGGTAGAAAGCTGATATCAAGAGAGATAATGGAAGAAGATGCTGGTGCCTTTATGTTACAATCACAGTCAGTTTCAAAAGAAACTAAGAGTGAATTGATAAATAACCCAAAAGGTCGAATAATTAACAATGTCATAACTTCTATGACGAATTATCTAGGAATTGTATTGGAAAATCAGCGCGAAGAAATTATTAAACATGTATTATTGGCATTAGATGAAACCGTCGACAGTCAAGAAGTATACGAACGAGAAGCTGAACTAAAACTGAAGGATGGAAAAAAATCTAAACCTTATTTGGATGTTTTCAATGCATCTTTGCTAGCATATACATTATCATACTTGGCATTGTATGTTGTTGTAGCGATTCCATCCATACAATCTAAGAAATCATATCCTGGATGCAAGCGGTCATTTGTTGGTTATCCATTAACAGGTGATGAAGATTTGAGCAACTTAGAATATATCGCATGTGTTGCTTCGGGTATAAAAACCTCCCAATATCCATGGAAGGCAATTCCCAAAAGCAAGGATAAAATAATGAAATTAATGAAAAATAGTTTAGATTCAGTTATTCTAAAACAAACAGATATTCAGGTGTTGATTGATCAGAAAAAAAATTATTTGCTTCAAAATGATGATGATAATATCCCAATTGAACTTGATATTAAGAATTGGATTAACTTTCTCCCACCTCTTCAACCGATCACAAATGCCACCCCCTCAAATGTTTCACCTGAATTCCGAGAATTATTTATAGAAAACTTAAAAAAAGGCTCTAAAGACCAATTTGAACAAATTCGCGTGATTGATTCGAAAATGATCTATTTTTCAATGGCTATTATTCAGTCTATACAAAAAGCAGTTGATAAGGAAGAATTATTATTAATGAATAATAATCTAGTTCCTTATTTACAAAACGCCTGCTGTAATACTGGTGATTATAAGACGATTGATTATTTCACTAAGAAAGAACCAAGTATTATTCAACATAATGCGATCGTTGAATATCTAAATAATATCATGTTTGACATGGAAAATATGGCACAGCCTGCTATATTGTTGGATTCTAAGAATACAAAAATAAAATTCCCTTCTCTTAGCAAAGAATTTTCTGAAGAAACAATTTATAGAACATTTATTGAATATTGTAATTTCAACAGTAATATACCTATACCAAATAAGCTAGTATCTGTTTGTTTGAATAAACCAGATGATTTCGAAAACAATGATAATATCAATGAGATGATTGAGAGATTAAAAACAGAAGGAAAAACATATTCACTAGAAACTTTTAATGAATTATTGGATGTGGTGAATAAGATGAATGTTGTTCCAATGGACCTATCACATAGTCAACAATCTGATATTCATAAAATCCGTGATTTTATTTCTTATCTAAAAGATAGCGATAGCATATTGGATGACAAATTCTTAGATTTGTTTAGTAATGTGTTAGATTCATATGAGATAAATACAGTAGATGATAACAATGATGTACGCAATTTTAGAAATTATCTGGATAATAAGAATGAAGAATTATTGACTACTATAAATAATTATCTAAATAAGCACGCAGATTTAACAAAGAAGAAAAAGGAAAATTTGAGTGATTTTATGAATGACATTGCTATATTCAATGTTAATGGTACCGATTATCTTACAAATAATGAAGACGAAACATTATATAAATCAATTCAATACATTAAGAATGCTGTTTTTAATTTTATCTATGTTTTACCCACAATAATCATGAATCATGTAGATTATTCTGATATCAAAGTACCGAAACATTGGAAACTATCTGATTCTCATGTATTTGATGTTAAGATGTTGATAAACAATTACTATACTCCATTAAAAAGATTTTACGAAGATACTACAATATTTCCATTGTTTACACAGAATCAAAATGATATGAGGGATGTTAGTATTCTTATCAATTTAACTCATTTGTATGCAAATATTATTTTACCTAATAACAGTGAAATCTCCTCTATATTAGATAATAAAACAGTCTCCATGTTATTTAAATTTTACTTTTTGACTTCAATTGATAATGTTATTAAATTGTCAAAAGATAAGGATCTAATAAATGAGATAGCAAGAAAACCATCTAACGAAGAAGACGAATTTATTGTTACATCTGTTGAAAATCAAGAAGATATGGTTGGAGAAATAACCGAGATAGATATTGTTCGTGGAGAACAAAAAAGAATTCAGGACCATATTGCTAATGTAATTACAACAATGTTAGAAATAGAAAAAAACAGCAAACAAAAGATAAATTTAAATAGTAAAATGATAAAGGAAAAAATCAATCGTGCCAAAGATAAAGAACGCCATAATATTACATCAACATTGAGGGATATGACAAAACCAGAAAGAGAAATAGAAAATTTATTTAAAAATCATCGCCTAGAACGATGGAATAAGGGTCTTCAAAAAGGATTAACGCAATATGTTGGAAAAACATACGATGAAGAGCGTGAAGAAAGAGAAAGACACGAAATAATGGAAAGACAAGTTAGTGAACGAGAAATGATGGGACAAGCACAAACAGCAAATCGTGATATTGAAATGTTAGAACAAGAACTACAACAACAACAAGGTCAAATTATAGAGGATGATGTTTATAATATGAATGACATGCCGAATGATGATGATATGGGTGATAATGATGATATGTATATGTTACACTACGATGATCATGAAGAATAAAAATAAAAATTTATATTTTATCGAAATAAGTAAATACTTATAATTATATTATACAATATAATTATATCCCACAAATACTATCCCATAAATACTATCCCACAAATACTATCCCACAAATACTATCCCACAAATACTATCCCACAAATACTATCCCACAAATACTATCCCACAAATACTATCCCACATTGTTCAATGAATACGAATATTTGCACATAAGTAAATCATCCTAGAAAATAGAACAATCCATATAATATTGTATGGATTTCGTAAAAATCGCCGATAAAAAAAACAACATAAAACATACCTTTTTTTATCCTCCAAAAAGGATTTTCTTTACTCCTGTTTTTTGGATTTCGGAAAAAACGGGGATAAAAAAATGGATTTACCTTGAGGTGTAGGGGGTGTTTTTTGACACGATTGAATTGTTGTCGTTTTGAGCATGTAGGTATTGCCTACATATGTAGAGGATGTTTATGGACTGAAAAAAGTGCACTGTATACGATACATGTAGGTAAATTCACTTTTCACTTTTTTTCTATACTTCATTTGACTTTTCAAAAAAACACACAAGAATTCTTGCAGAGTTTTGAAATATGAAAAATAGAATTGAAAAAGTTGTGAAAAAGTGATTTAGACCATAATGCTCACAATCCAAATTTTTTTATTTTCGGTTTGTTATTGTAAAAAATTTCTATTTTCAGGAAAAGCATTTAGACAAAATTGTCTAATGGTATATAAATGGTATATAATGGTATACTTTCGGCGGAAAAAAACGCCGAAAAATTTATATGTGATTCTTGCTCCTTCGTATGTAGGAAGCAAAGTGATTGGGATAGACACATAACCACTAGAAAGCACAAAAATGGTATACAAATGGTATATAATGGTACCTCATTTTACGCCGATGGTAACGATTCTTCGTCTGGCGTAAAAAAACGCCAAAAAAACGCCAAACCAATAATGGTTTGTGGTTGTGGTAAACAATATACACACAAAAGTGGTTATTATAGACATAAAAAAGGTTGCTCCATGAGTGAAGTGGATATTACACCAGACAATAAAGAATTTATGGATATATGTAGTGACAATCAAGTTGATTTCAAAGAGATGGTTCTTCTATTGCTTAAAGAAAACAAGGAAATTCAAAAAACTTTTGTAGACATGCTTCCATACATGAAGGGGACAAATACAAATAGCAATAATATTATTCATAATACTACAAATAACAATCAATTTAACATAAATATGTTTCTAAATGAACATTGTAAAAATGCAATGAACTTGACTGATTTTATTGAATCGTTGCCCATTACGAACGAAACATATGACAATACTATCGAAAATGGATTGACAAAGACAATTACAAATATGGTAGTAACCGGACTCAATAATATGGACATATTGAAGCGTCCAATTCACTGTACAGACCCAGCACGGAAAATTATGTATATTAAAGACAATGATGTTTGGGAGAAAGATAACGAATTAATGGTACTATTGAAAGGTATCAAAAATTTATCATTAAAACAGCGAACATCTCTAAATAAATGGCAAGATGCAAATGTCGGATGGGATAAAGATGAAGACCTACAAACGCGGATGACAAAATTAGTATTCCATTCTATGACAAATGTAGAGGAAGATGAGAAAGAAACGAACAAGATTATTCGAGCTATTGGAAAAAGCACTCACTTAACTCCAGGTATTAAGGATAATTACAAATGATTCGTCTGATTAGATCGATAAAAGCGGATTAGCGACACATGAATAAATAAATTAGCTAATAATTATTAATTTATTTATTGTTTTTCAAGGAAAAGAGATTACATTTGTGTTGAACCGACACACATTGAATATAGCAATCTATTTGTAAAATAAGCCATAAATGTTGGAAGTGAAACTAATACTATTTGGAAGATACCGTCTTTTTTCTTGTCGAATAAGAATACATATAAAGCAGAAAGTAAAATATATAATAACAAGATAAAGTTAATCATTGTCAAATAGTAGAAAAAATCACAATACTTGGGTCCGAATGGAGTAGTAGCGTCTTTTAAAAAACTTTCTAATGGGGCCATCATTTTATAAATTATATATATAAAATAATATTCAAAATAATGTCATTGTAAATAAAATAATTGGATTTATCTAAAATAAATCGAAATGGTGAAATATTATTATTTGCCTATTATAATGAACTATAGCTTAATACGAAAAAACATGAACACAATTTCAATATCACTATTTTTGGCACTATTTGTCTTATTTAATTATGTTAAACCAGGGTTTCTCTACAACAATGACGGAACTGTTCGGGAATTTGGATTAGGAAATAAACGTAAAACAATTTTACCAATGTGGCTATTAAGCATAATTTTAGGAATAATGTCCTATTTGTTTGTATTATACTTCATAACAGTTCCACGATTCAGATAAATACTTGACCAATTATTTAACCAAAATCATTTATTTAACCAAAATAAATTATTTATTCATAAGTCTTGTAAATAATTTTATTCTTATCTTGTTCTTTTTTGGATGCAGCCAATTTTTTTTCTTGTTCTAAATATTCATTGTGTCTTTTTTCCATCTCTTCGGCCGATTGGGTACATCCTGAATTTAGTATATAATTATAGCTAGTTGATGTTACTAAAATTCCAGTCAACGCATACCAAATAAACTCAGCAACATTTGTTTTTAATTTAATGAATTGCTTTAATGTTTGAAAGGGAATGTTTTTTTCTGAAGATGTTCTACCACCTTGTTGTTTGTTCTTGATTAACGGTTGTTGGTCGTCAGGAAGATCATTATTAACTAATTCTCCATTTATTATTTTATTTGTAACCATATCATTCCACCATTCAGTAATATTTTCCAATGTAATGGAATTAATTAGTAAAGACTTGTCCTCACATATTTTCTCAACAACTGATTTGTTTGTTTTTGAATTTAAAATACTAATTAAGAAATCATTTACACCAGTAATATATGTAAATAAATATCCAAATGTGTTCGAAAATGGACTTAGCCAATTAGGAAAAATTTTAAGTAAAACAACCATAATTCCAAACATAAATACCCATGGAAATAACGTTGTTGTCATAGCGACACCATATTGTGATTCATTACATATATCGCTCGTTAAATTTAGGTTAATAAAAAATTGAACAACGATCAATGTTAAGAAATAAATACCACTTATTACTGGGGTATCTACATAATATTTAGTTATGAAATAACCTAAAGTAAATAATAAAAAAAATATAATAGAGGATGACGGATTTGCAGCCATATAAATAATAGGTATAATTTATTTTGAAATTATAAAATTATATTCTAATGGATACCTTTCAACAAATCCGTCCACGTTTAATAGAACCAGGGGTAAAATACTTTTTATCGTCTTCGTTGGAGCAATGTCACATATTGAAGACAAAATACTATAATTTTTTATATAATTTAGGGTTATTTGTCGCGTTTCTTTTTATCGTTGGATTAACATTGTACTTCAAATATAAAAGGAAAAACGATAAACAATTACAAGCAGAAATGAAATTACAACATGATGCTTACATATTGAACAAACTTCGATTTATGCAAGACTATCGTAAAAGTCAAGAAAATACGCTTTTAACCGATTTGCCTACATGGCAGAATAATCCAGAAGTTCAATTTTACAATAGAAAAATATTCAACTAATCTATATAGAGTGTATCATGGAATTTTTAGAAGCTTTAAATGAATACTATAAATTGAAAAACGATTACGAAACAAAGAAACAGGCTAAAATAACCAGAATCTTGCGCGATGATTCATTAAAAACATTTAAACAAAAGCAAGATCTGATGGAGAAGAATAAGATCCAATGTATTGGATGTAAAAAGGCAGTTGGTACTATATTTTCAAATAAAGATGGTATATTAAGGGCACAGTGTGGTAATAAAACCAACCCATGTGGTTTAAATATCCAGATTAATCGTGGCAAATACATATTTTTAGACGAAATGGTTGATGTATATGAAGACGGGGTTTCTACAAATAAAGAAAAAATTATTCAGGTTAAACTTGATTTACTTTTTCGTTTTAAAAGTGAATCGACTGTTTTAGATACTTTTAAAGACATTAAAGATGAATTGGTTGATGATTTAGAATCATTGTCTGGATACAAAACACAATATGTATCTACCTTGTCTAATTTATCTAATCGACCCGAGATCAATGTTAAAATGTCACAGTTCTATAATATAGTAGACACCATAAAGTCGTCTGTACAAGAGTTTAACGAGACAAATAATATTCAATTAATCAAGGATGTAGTTTCTCTCTATAAGAAAGAGTTGGAACCGGTTTTGAGTGAGCTGCGTCGATTGAAATATAAATATCAGGCAATTGAATACAATGAAGATGATAATACATTTTGTTTACAACGAAAATCATATACTTTAAATGAAATGAGCGTTCCATTTGATGAACCCAGTGTAATCAATTTCACTTTAGGTAATCAATCGACCAAGAATCGAATTACAAATAAGAATACTGATAATAATAACCGTGAAGACTCGGATGAATATTTACTATAATTGTATTATATAATATGGGTATTATCAATATTCCAGTGTTTATAATTAGTTTACTCTTTGGTCTGTTATATGTCTATATATCAGAAGCAAAACCAAAACAAATAATAGTATATCCTACTCCAGATAATGAAAAATTATTCCAATTTAGAGATAAAATCGAGAATTGTTTTCAACTAAAACAAAACATGGTAAAATGTTCGAATGATGCTGAAGTAATTCCAATTCAAATATAAATATATACTATATGGAACTTAAACGATTTTTTCATACTGAATCAGGCAAGGTAATTATTTCATTATTACTTGGTTTAGGGTTAGCAACATTATTTAAGAGAACCTGCCAAGGAAAAAACTGTATTGAGTTCAAGGCACCAAGTTTAGAAGATATTAAAAATAAGAAATATAAATATGGAGATCGTTGTTTTCAATATGTGATGAATTCTACTAATTGTGATAATACAAAGAAAAATGTTGATTTTGCGTAAATATGTTATTCTAGGAATATCATGAATATATTAGATATGAGTGATACGACAAACTTGAATGATTTACCAACAGATCCAGTTGCTGGCGGTGGAAATGGTTCGGGAATAGCCCAAAATGTTGTTCTTCAAACCACAGAAACAGGTACTACTTATAATCCGACAATTGAATCAAATAATACATCGAATGCTCATGATGGAGGAGCTCAACAATCTGTTTCTTTTGCACAACAACCAGGTATCGATGAACAAAAAGCAATGAATGAGTTTGTTACTGGTATTCAACAAGCAAGTGCTAGTGGTGCGACTACCCTACCATCAAGAGATATTCCACAATCAACTGTTCATTTTTCAGACGAACAAATTAAACCTAATTTTGTTCCTCAACCTGAACAAGTAGAACAACAAGACTATATAGAAAATAGTGATACTGAACAAGAAATATTAGCTCGTCGTATGAAGAGTGGAAATTCACGAGATTCATTGGAAATACTATATGACGAATTTCAGATTCCAATAATAATTGGACTTTTATATTTCATTTTTCAATTACCTGTAGTAAAAAGCAAATTTTTAACATTATTGCCTTCACTTTTTAATAGTGATGGTAATCCAAATTTAACTGGTTATATAATAAATAGTTTATTTTTTGGAATCATTTACTATGTCATTTCAAAATCACTTACACAATTACAGAATTTATAACCATATAATATTGTCAAATTATTTTACATTTGATAAACGACAAAATTGAATTATATATTTCTATTTATAATTATTATAAATAGAAATACTATATTATCATATGAATAATATAATGGAGTATCAAAAGATTTTAGCTAATTGTACGAATACGAATACGAAATTACTACCCAAATCATTACCCAAATCATTACCCAAATCATTACCCAAATCAAAATCTACTGAAACAACTAGAAATATTTTAGAGGACTTAAATAGAAATAACACAACCAATCAAGAAGAAAATCCTGTTTTATACACAATGGATAATGGCATTCAAAAGGAATATGTAATTTCTGAAAGGTTAGACAAGTTATTTCACAAATTACATCATCTTCAACATATTGACGCAAATGGGTGTATTATGATAAAACCGCCAAAATTAAGAAGATCGTACAATACATATAATATAGATCATGTTAATAATAGACAATTCAATGTCAATGCATTAGAAGAAAAAACAATGAGTCTTGAAAATAACTTGCGAATATTAGAAGAAACTATGAATATAGAAGAGAGATTATCACTTTATGAAAATAGATTAATTAAACTAGAGGAATTTATCGTATGTAAGAATGAAAAAAATTTATATAATGAGAATTAAATCTGAACAATTTGTTCAATATTAGAAATTTGTAAAAAATATTCAACCAGGGTGTCATTTTTATAGTCATTAATATAATATATATTTTTGATTCCAGACGCACATAGTAGTTTCATACAATGAACACATGGATAATGTGTAATATATGCATCACAATTGTCACTACTTACACCACGCTTAGCACAATCAGTAATGGTATTTTGTTCAGCATGAACTGTTGATTGTTCGTGGTCATTAATTACCTTTGATTCGTGTGGAGCACCTGGCAAAAACCCATTGTATCCTTGCGCAATTATGCGATTTTCTTTTACAAGTAAACATCCAACTTTTAGTCGTTCACACGGCGATCTCTCTGCTGTATATAGTGTGATATTTTTGAAATATTCTTGCCACGATGGTCTCAGTTTGGAACTGGGCGTGTCTGACGACATAGTATACTATATTATATTATGTGTAAATATATTTGAAAATAAATATAAACCATATGTAATTACTAAAATCCAATGATGCAGACATACATAACAAGTTTAATAGAAAATATACCCATCGAACAATTTCCAAACGGTAAAATTACAGAAATTGATTTAGTATTAGACGGAGGAGCATTTAATGGGATATATATGTTAGGTGCGTTATTTTATATAAAAGAGTTAGAAACACAAAATAAGATAAAAATAACCAGAATATCAGGATGTAGTATAGGCGCAGTTATGGGATTAATGTATCTATTAAATAGATTAGATTTAGCAATGGAATTAATCATCATCTCTTTTACAAATATAAAAAAACATCAAGATTTTAAAAATGTAATTCGACATGTAGAAAAAAAAATGTATTCGGTTATAACTGATTCAGATGTATCGGTATGTAATAGACGATTTTTTTTAACTTATTTCGATACAAATAAAGGAAAACAGATTGTTAAATATAAATACAATTCAAAAAAAGAAATAATCGACAGTATAGTAAAATCATTATATGTTCCATATTTAATAGATCGAAATGTCACTGATAAAGACGGTTGTATAGATGGTGCATTTCCATACATGTTTAAAAGACAGGATAATGATAGAAAAATACTGTTTGTTAATTTACAAGGATTGAATAAGATTTTCAAAATGATTTATATTAAAAACGAAAAAAATATATATCCTAGATTGATGGAGGGATTACATGATTTTCATCATTTTATTTGTACAGGACATGCAAATAGTCTTTGTAGCTATGTAAATGATTGGAATATTACGGACATTTTTTATTTTCGAATTCGCGAATCATTATATACCCTTCTTTTTTATCTATTTCGAACCATATTACAATTAGAACAATTTATTCCAAAACAACTGAAAAATAAAAATATTATAAAACAAAATGCTTTTATTTTGAAAAATTTATGGAATGATATTATTATCTATATGTCAGTACAGTAATTATAACATATTAAAAATGTCACCAATCCTTCGAATTGACCGTGCTTTTGATTTACCTTTATTCTTTTTTTTAGTTCTATTATTGTGTTTGTTTTTTAATCGTTTGCGAGAGACCTTTAATTTATTGTGAAGTGTTTTCATTTTCTTTTCGTCACGTTTTAATTTACTATCCACTCTTTTTATTTTGTTATTTTCCTTTTCCATTTTAACTTCAAATGGTACATATCTTAAAAACCATGACTCATAATCTAATGAATTCCGTTTACTCTTTAATTCTTTGTATTTTTCTGCCTTTGTATTTCTCATATCTTCTAATGTTTCTTGCTTTCCGTAACAATTAATACTAAATCGTTTCAACAAACCCTTCTGTTGAAGTCTATTTTTTTGTTGAACATCGAATAAATATTGCGCCATACATAATATTCTGTTTTCATCATAATAATCACGGTCACTATAGTAAAATGCAAAGTAGAAACTTAGCATGGTATCAATTGTGGCAACACGAATTGTCTTTTTCCCTTTTTTAATAACATTAAAACTATGACAAGCCAATGGTTTGTATATAAAAGCAACAGTCTCTTCTATTTTATCAATTTTTACCTTGATTTCATAATGAGGAGCAATCAGTTCACCAATACCATCGCGTTTAATTATTTTAATACCTTTGTAGTCAAAGTCTTCTAATCGTTCTTTTAACATTATCGCTGATTTTTCTGGTTCTTCGGATAAGATGTCAAAATCGGGAGTCTTTTGAAACATTTTTCTTTGTTTCGCTGGCATATAACTAGAATAAAGGAAACTCGCATACCCTCCGAAAAATACCAGACCCTGATCAATAAACGAATCACGCACAATATAATACAATTTTTCTTCTTCTTTAAAATCAATTTTTTCAAACTCACGCTGGAACATGTCTGGGTCACATTGTTTACCACGCAGAGGGTAATTTTTATTTAATAATATTAAGCGTTTTAATACCTTTTCCCATCGACTGATATCTCCCGATGGTCTTGATAATTCTAAATACATATTCATTCTTAAAAAATTAGGGGCACAGTATAATATACCATATACACGAATAGCGTCTTTTTGTACCCGTTTAAATAACGGTCTATCTAAGTAGGTTATGTCGGCAACTGGGATAAAATTAACAAACACTTTATATGTACCGTGGTGAACTCCTGCTTTCGCCTCTACTTCTTGGAATCCTGCTTTGTAATATATATCGGCTAATTCTTTTGCATCGGATAAGGCATCTGGACTATAAAAATCATAATCTGGTATCTCAATATCCTTATCATAAAACTGGTCTTCTAGTGGAAGAATATTATTAATAGCCGTACCACCATAACATACCAATCGTTTTTGTTTTAAAAAGTCTTCTAAAATTGAGATTATATTTTTAACATCCGGGTCGCTCAAAGTTTTTCTTCCTTTTCTTTTCTCAGCAACATCTACCGCGTCGCGCAATATAGCAACTTCTTTTTCCTCCAATGTCATTTTTGTAGTACATTTACTCATTGTATATCTATATATATTACCGGTATAAAAACTATTGATTTATCATATAATTCGCCGAGGTGGACAATGATATGATATGAAATGATATGATGATATGAAATGATATGATGATATGATGATATGATATCATATGATATTATATGATATGATATTATTGATTAGAAAAATTCTTTTTATACACTGAACGAATAGAAATCTGTTTTGGTATCTCTAGGGGCAAATGAAAGTTTGGGATCTTGTGGGTCGGGTTTCTTGATTGTAACCGGAATATATCGCAACTCATCTGGTTTTAGTACAAACGAATGACCGTATTTATCAAAATATGAAGTATAGAACTCCATATTCGAATCAAAATTTTGAAAGCACATTCCAACACATTGCACGCCATATTTCATATGTAATGATGCATCTACATTTGTATCATATGCGCTTAAATCAGGCATACTAATGGTCATAAATTTTTTATTATATTCTATTAACTCATTTGAATCAGGTGTAAATTTAATATCGTAGGCTCTTGACGCTCTTAAAAACATGGAATTAGACGCTATATTTACATATTCATTTAGAGGAGTTGTTTCAAATTTAGGATTTGCTCTGTCAATTGATATAACAATTTTACCCATTAGATTTTCAAGTGGTACTGCCCCTAAATTAAATCCGGAATATTGATAACTATACTCTTTATCTAATAATCTAGGATTAATTGTATTATAGATAGTTTCGGCCATACTTTTGTACATTTTATCGTTATTGCTTTGAATGCGGAAATGTAAAATTAACGGGTCGTTTGGACAAGGACATGTTCCGCCACTAAAAGCATTGTTATTAATTACCTTTAAGGCTTCCTCTAAATAAACTTCATTATACATTTCTTTAACATTGACGTTGTTTATAGATGCTGCTGCAATGATTGGTTTATCGTCAAGTGATGAATATATTTCAAAATCTAGTACACGTGCACCCTGTGATATACATTTTTTTAGGGGCAATACATCTACATAATCGTTTTTAAATTGCCCCCCACAACAACAATTATAAGCGGTTTTTATATAATAATCTCTTAGTAAATACTGATAGGCCGCATCGTTTGTATTTAATGTACTTATTCGAGGAAAATCTGCATACAGTTTAGAAAGGGTAGTGTTATTATTCGTTTTTAACCGTATTTTTTGTATGGTATAAGTAAAAAACATGATTAATAACATGACGATAATAAAATAAATCATATACTTGATACTTGCTGTTTTATTGCGCTTTATAAATTCCATTGCGTTTTTCGCATGGTCTTTTATTTTATTCGCTGTAGTCATCTTATAATACATTATGAAAAAATTATATGGAATTATCTAAATGTTTGGATTCCTTAGTGTTTTACTATATTGTTCTTTACTAGTCTTATCGAATAATAATATATTTATCAATATAAAAAGTTAAATAATATTGTAGGATAAATATATATGCCAGGAGGACTATTAAATATTGTTGCTTATGGAAATCAAAATGTATATTTAAACGGAAATCCATCAAAAACATTTTTTAAAACAACTTATAAAAAATATACAAATTTTGGTTTACAGAAATTTCGATTGGATTTTGATGGATTGCGAAAATTGCGAATGACTGAATCATCTAAATTTACCTTTAGAATGAAGCGTTATGCTGAACTACTCATGGATACGTATTTAGTCATTGATTTACCTACTATTTGGAGTCCAATTATTCCACCTATTGATGCCTCTCAGAATTGGGCGCCTTACGAGTTCAAATGGATTGATAATTTGGGAACTCAGATGATTGAAGAAGTAGAAATTACAGTAGGTGGACAAATACTGAATCGTTATTCGGGTGCTTATTTATTGGCCATGGTTCAGCGTGATTTCAGCAATGTAAAGAAAGACTTGTATGACAATATGACCGGTAATGTGACCGAATTAAATGATCCTGGAAATACGTCATCGCGAATCAATTCTTATCCGAATGCGTATTATACTTCTCTTCAACAGGGTCCTGAACCATCTATACGTGCTAGGAAATTATATATACCTATTAATTTTTGGTTTACATTGGCTGCTAAAATGGCATTTCCACTTGTCGCACTTCAATACAATGAATTGGAAATAAATATTACACTAAGACCAGTACAGGAATTAATTATTATTCGAGATGTTGAAGATCAAGATAACGAGTTTCCATATATTCAACCCAATTTTAATAACCCATATCATCAGTTTTATCGCTTTTTACAACCACCCCCAGATATATCATTAAATACTACAACATCATATCAAGACAAACGAACCGATTGGAATGCCGATGTCCACTTAATTTCTACCTATGGATTTTTAACAGAAGAAGAGTCGAAAGTTTTTGCAGCCAAAGAACAAAAATATCTATTTAAGTCTGTATACGATTGGAAATATTTTAACATTACTGGTAGTCAGCGTGTAAAATTGGAAAATTCAATGGGTATGGTATCATCATGGATGTGGTATTTCCAGAGAAGTGATATTAATATGAGAAATGAATGGAGTAATTACACGAATTGGCCATACAATTATTTACCCCAAGATGTAGAATTTGCAGACATTTCAGGTCAACATTTAATACCTGACATGAGTGGGGTTACATTTGGACCAGGATTTAACCCAATTGACGGAACTCATACAGGATATTTTATAACGGGTGATTATAATGTACTCAATGAAAAAAATATATTACTGTCATTGGGAATATTATTAGATGGTAAATATCGCGAAAATGTTCTTGATTCTGGTGTATATAATTATATCGAGAAATATGTTAGAACCTCTGGAAATGCACCCGATGGCCTTTATTGTTATAATTTTGGCATACATACTGATCCGTTTGATTTTCAACCATCCGGTGCAATGAATTTAAGTAAATTTCGAGATATTCAACTGGAGTTTACCACTTATACGCCATCCATTGACGAAGAAGCTCAGTTTTATACAATATGTGGTCCTTCGGGAGAATTGATTGGTGTCAATAAAAGCAATTGGCGATTGTACGATTATAATTATAATATGACTGTTCATGAAGAACGATATAATGTTGTCACATTTGTAGGTGGAAATTGTGGTCTTATGTATGCGCGTTAGGACTATATTTACTCATCGCATTCTGAAAATAAAATATTATCATTTATAATAATATTTTATGAGAACTTATTTCGTCTATCTATTGCTCTTCACCCCTCTATTTCTTGAGACAATAGTTGATTGTTGAGGAGTTTTTGTGTTTGAAAGTGGACAATTCAATCCTTTATATGGGTCTGCTGTCCACGCGTCATTTGCCGACCAAACACCACAATCTGAAAACATACCAGTTGATGTTTTTCTACATGGATAATCAACTGTAAATTTATAACGATTTGGATATTCAAACTCACTTGTAGGCAATGGATAATCTTCTTGTTCCGCGTTTGGGAATGTTCCCATATTATCAGAATCCTCTATTGCAAATGCTGTAGGATTAGATGGTTTTAGATTATCAATGTTGGCTTGGGTGTAACCATTACTAACTGTTCGTATTTTAATGATTTCAGCCGTTTCTGGGTTAACTGTACCAATTTTGTTACTGCCTGGTGGTTGAATAATATTTTCTACCTCTTGAGGAGTAAATTGTTCTATTTGTGGAAAATAAATGGATTTTTGAAAAGAATATTGTTGATATAAAAAATACAAAAATAATGTTATAACGATGATATAAAATAAATTTTCGTTCATATATTTTATATCTAGATTAAATACTTCCTAAATAAAACCATCGTTTTACTATTTACTTACTTACTTATGTTTCCTAGTCGCCTTGGTACTTTTCTTTTTTTCCTTGTAATGTTTTCTAGTAGACCCTTTTGATTTTTGCGATGATTTTGATTTTTGCGATGATTTTGATTTTTGCGATGATTTTGATTTTTTACTTTTTGAAACTAGTTTGTTTTTATATGTTGATTTACAATGTTCGTATAAATGTTTTGAAGTAATATATTCTTCTATACCAGGTGTGGTCAATTTCTGAATGTTGTTTAGAGAAGAATAAAATACATCTAATTCCTCCCTAACACGATTTCCAGCAACTGCTTTATATACATGTGGTACCAAATGTTTTGGTAAGAAAGTGATATTTTTCATAATTAAATCTTTTATTCCATCGAATTTGACATCATCTTTGTTAGAGCGAATAAATAAATCAATGTCCCTCGGTGTTATGTTATTTTTTCTCAAATATGCTTTTACTTCTGCTGGATATTTACCGTCAGCTTGTCGTAGTAGTTCAGACAAATTTATACTTTTGTACACATAATTTTCACTTTGATTTACTCCTATTAAATCAGCAGAATATATATCGTAGCAAATATTTTTTACATCAAAAAAAAGATTTAGAGAATTATACCAATGTCCTTTGACGCGCTGAATAATTGTTTCAATTGTATTGGATATATACACATTTTTTTTATTTTTGAAATAAGTTATACTATCTGTCGCTGTAATGGGTTCTTTTCTTTTTTTGCCTAATTTAATTTCATAATCATTTACGACAAACTTAATATTCTTTGGTATATCGTATTCTTTATTGATAAATGTGATTAAATTTTTTAACATGTGAATTCGGTCATCTTCTTCAACACATCGTACCCATGGTTTGTTGTAATATTTATTACTAGGAACAAAATGATATTCTACATTTAGCTTATTATTATGTAAACCCGAAATATATGTGGCAATATTATAGGCTAATTTTCCTACCGCTCGAGTAGGAGGTGAAAATACGCCACCATCCCATATATATATTGTTTTATCTAAAGACATGGTTATTATATTATATGAATAAATTAATAAATCTACAAATAAATCTACAAATAAATCTACAAATAAATCTACAAATAAATCTACAAATAAATCTACAAATAAATCTACAAATAAATCTACAATCCCAATAAATTATATTTGTAAATTATATATATAATTTCAATGTTAAAATATTTAAACGGACCTAATAACTCACAAAATGATAATAACTCACAAAATGATAATAATAACAATGATAACAATGATAACAATGATAACAATGATAACAATGATAACAATGATAACAATGATAACAATGATAACAATGATGAAAATATAAAAAAAAGTTCTTCTTCCATGAAAGTAGATACTACAAGTAACAGTAATGTCAACGATGACGATAAAAATAAACCAAAAAACAATTGGTCTGGATTTTTAAAAAGTATTTTATATAATTTTTTGGTCGCGTTTATACTAGCGTTATTGGGAGCAAATTTCGTGTTTTTAACCCGACTTTCTAAAGAAGATAGAGAGATGATATTTCCAACAGACGAAAGAAAATCACCATATAAAAACAAAGAAAATAGTTATAGTGAGAAAGCTGCTGAAATGGTTGAAAAAGGTAAGGCATTTTTTAAAAATGGGTTTAATTCAGTTAAAGGTTCTATTAAAAAGGGCACTAGTTCGATTGCTGGTAAGACAACCATTCCTACCCCAGTCAATCCTCAGTCTGGTGGTGGTAACTGTGAATCAAATGATATTAATAAATCTAGCCCAGTATGGAAGAACGAATATTTTCAAAAATTATTTGCATACGGATTTCCGTATAATATGGAATCAACAGACGATACAATGAGTGCATTTTTTTCTAATTGGTTTTCTAAAAAGGTCAAAAAATCTAACATATGGTTGCGTACAGTCATATCTACATGTATAGATATGGGTGAATCATTATGTGGCTCTGGAAAATATTCTGAACTAATCCAGTTTATATTAGGACCCATCGTAATCTTTTCTATTATCAGTATTGCTTCTAGTATATGGTGGTTAGCTACAGTGATTGCCATGTTTATAAGTGAAGATGCTGGATTATGGGGTTATGTCTTTACAATTACTGGGTTATTTTTTGGATGGTCGTGGATTTTTGCGGTCGGATTAAGTTTTGTTCAAATATTCGGCGTAATGTTTAAAATGATTTTATTGCCACTAATGTTAAATGGAAGCGATGTTTGGGAATTATTACAATATAATGGGGATTATGTTGGGTTTATTGTAATGTTACTGACTTTAAATTCCTCGTTTACCTATTTGGATAATCCTATTTCATATGGTATAATGATAATATTTTTATATAAAATATATCAGATGTTTAAAAAAAGAGGATAGCATAAATGAATAATCAGGGGTTATCTGATATGGCTTAAATCTATTACCAATTAATAAAAAGTATTATATTAAAACTATTTAATAGTATATAAAAAGTAAATGATAATTATCTTTAATGGGAAAGAATAAAAATGGCCTAAAAAAAAACAATAATAATAAGAAGACAAATCAAAATACCAATAATAAATCGTCTAATAAAAAGGATAATATTGATGAAATATTAAATGAAATGGGGGTTGATATAATTAAAGAACAAGAAGAATTATATTCAAATATGCCATTTGTTAGTGTATGTACTCCGACTTTTAATAGAAGACCCTTTATACCTGGTATGTTAAAGTGTTTTGATCACCAGACATATCCCAAAAATCGAATCGAATGGATCATTATAGACGATGGTACAGACAAAATTGAAGACTTGGTCAAAAATCACCCATGTGTGAAATACTACAAATATGATACAAAACTCAAATTAGGAAAAAAAAGGAACCTCATGCACGAGAAGAGTAAAGGCGATATATTAGTTTATATGGATGACGATGATTATTATCCACCAGAACGTATTAGTCATGCTGTTGAAAAACTTCAATCAGATAGTTCTGTATTATGCGCAGGTTCAAGCGAGATATATATTTATTTCAAACACATTAAGGAAATGTATCAGTTTGGACCCTATGGACCAAAACATGCCACTGCTGGAACATTTGCGTTTAAAAGAAAATTACTAGAAACTTCGGTATACGACAATGACGCGTGTTTGGCTGAAGAAAAGGCATTTTTAAAAGACTATACTGTTCCGTTTATTCAACTTGACCCGATTAAAACAATATTGGTCTTTTCACATGAACAGAATACATTTGATAAACGAAAATTATTAGAAAATAAACATCCACAATTTGTTAAACCATCGGCCAAAACCATAGGTACATTTATTAAAGAAGCAAATTTGAAAGATTTTTATATGAATATAGATAATAAAATAAAAGATTATGAACCTGGTATGCCACATATGAAACCAGATGTGATGCAACAGATGATTAAAATTGAAGAAAGTAGAAGAAAACAAGCAGAGGCACAATCCAAACAACAAGGGCAAATTACAATACACCAAGAAGGGAAAGGACCAGTGACTTTAAACAACGATCAAGTCGTTCAAATGTTAAAGCAACAACAGAGTCAATTACAACAAATGAAACAATCGTTTGAACAGCTAGTTAACGAGAATACATTATTGAAACAAACAAATCACGAGCAATCTACGAAGCTGAACGAGTTACAAAAAATCAACGACGAACTTGTTGAAAAAATAAAAGTGAAAGTGAAATGCGAAACACCAAATACCAAATTAGATAATGATGTAACTGAGCATGTAACTGAGCATGTAACTGAGCATGTAACTGAGCATGTAACTGATGATGTAATTAATATAGTACTGCCCTAATATCATTTACAGAATTTGTTAAAATAAATAAAATAGAATAGTTCAATGTATTATTCTATTTTATGATTATTTCTTATAAATTACTAGAAACAGATATATCATCATCTTGTTCCATGGGTAATTCATCTTCTTCTTGTGAATATTTATCCAAATAACGATATATACGATTAATATCTAGTTTATTTATTTCATAATGTTCTAATATTGAGTATATTTCTTCTTCTGATTTTTCTTGCCGCAAATTTAAAAAAAAAGCAAACATGTCCTTTTGGTCCATACCCAAGGTAAAAGACAAATGTTGAGTAAAAAGATAATTATTATACTCGGTACTATATTTCGTCAAGACTTTTGTAAATCGGACTTCGGACGGATTGTATTTAGGTCTCTTTGTAAAAGCCTCGTGGTATATTTTATTATTGTAAAATGTCTTAATTAAAGAACTCATTTCATTAAATTGCCATATTTGTTTTTGAAATGTAATTCTGTCGATATAATCAGAATAACAAATATTCTCTAACAGTTTTGTGTATAATGGATAAGTTTTTTCCATTGGAAATTTCGACAACACATCAATGATATTTTCATGCCACAGTAGACCTACAATAGTACGGTCTGTTTCATTCATAATGTGTATATGATCATTCAATTCGTATTTATTATTGATTAATTTCTGGGTGATTTTTTTACTATCCTCATTGTAGGTTTTAGGTTGAAAAATATTTTGGATAATTTCATTTTTTAATATTGTGTTTTGTTTATTATATATTTTGACTACGGATTCTAGCTTTCTCAAATCACCTTGTATGTAATTCAATAGGTTAGTTTTTAATTGTGCATCGATGTTTGGCATAAAATCGGTAATAATACCATCAATTTCATCATTTGTCGGATTTTTCAATTCATAACTATTACATACCTTCATTAATTCTTTTATTTTTTTATCCATATGATAATTACCAATACATATTATGGGTGTTAATGTGATCTCTTCTAATTTCTGTTTTTTTGTCTTTTTTGGCCGAATGAGTTTAATCAAAGAATTAATGCCCCCTTTGTCACCATTATTCATACCATCTATTTCATCCATAATGATAGCTATTTTTTTCACCTTTTTCTGAAGCATCGAAAGAACATTTTTATCAGACATGTTATGTTTTGTAATCGTATCAATAATGGACTTATTTCGAATATCACCAGCATCATATTTCACAATATCATAATTTAATTCTTTCAATATCTGCTCAATAAAAGTTGTTTTACCCGTTCCAGGATTTCCATATATATAAATTCCACGCTTAAATGATAAGTTGTTTTTATTTTCTTCGAAATCAATTAAAACTTGTTTTATATTTTCAGATATTTCGTCCCTATGTAGCAAACTATTTATATTGTCAAGGGTTTCCATTTTTATTTATATTTTTACAGGTTTTGTTTTTATGTTTATTTTTAAAATGTAGTATTTTTAAATTCCGGTATATTTATATTATTAATCGTTTTCGTGTAATAATATAACTAATTGGGTATGTAAGACACTGGAATTATTTAAGGGCAAGATATTGCATCGTTATTCGTAACACCATCCCAAGTCAAGTCGCATTTCTTGGCCCACTGAACTTTACGACAATCACCTTGTGAACCTTGCCAGTAATCGGTTGTAAAATCCATGGTTTTTTCACAAGAAGTGTTTCCTAAATTTTTTACATTGTAGCATAATTGTTTTCCAGTTGGGTCAAGCTTAGAACCTGGACTCGTATTGTCTGTATCATCAAGAGGTTTATTTAACCAATAGTCTGGGCAGCTAGAAGCAACTGGTGGGTATACAGCAGTATACTTGTTTTGGTATAAAACGGTACCAATGAATATCATACATATGATAAAAATAACAATAGCTACTTTTAAAATAATACTTTGAAAATTACTAATCATTATATATAAATTAAACGAATATAATTTTTTCTGATTAAGGTATATATAATAATGAATTGCTCAAGCACTAATGGTAGATTAAATATATTAGAACCTCCTATGAATCAGTTTTCACTTTATGATAAAATACCCTCATCAAATCAATGCGAAACATTTCATGACGCAATGACTGGCAATTTTACTGATTCCACTTTATCGAAAATCTATTTTAGCAAAGAAAATATTGAAATTATTCAAAATGGTCTTCGTGCTGGAGTCTACGAAGTTTCAAATCACCAGTATTTAATTGACAACCAAAACTGTGACACATTAAAAATTATTATGAGAAGTGTGTTTTTACAGAGCTCTACGAATTTGCCCAATAATATACGCGAACAAATTGATGCTCTAAATAATATTGTTATTGAATACTGTGTTAAACAAATCTATAGTGAGGCTCAAGCATATATCAACTACAAACATGATGTCAGTAATATGTATACTCCCATTGACCGTCCTACGCAACCCGATTATAACAACAAAACTTTGGAACTAAAGCATTGGTTTTAGAAGCATTTATATTTCTACTATCTCAATTCAGTTGATATAATGTTACGAACAAATATTTATTTAGCATACCTATGATGGTATGTATAAAAATAGAAAAATATCATATTGGTTATGATATTTTTGTTATTATGATATTTTTTGCTATTATGATTGTAATATTTTTCTTTTGAATGTACTTATTTACATAGTTATTTATTTATGCCTTAACAATCTTTTTTACTTTTTTTACCTTTTTGATTACCACATCATTGGATTTGTTACTATTTATAGTTGATTTGGTCTTTTTATTTTCTTCATTCATTAACATTTGTTTCAGTTCATCCAATTCACTCAACCACATATTTTCAATCGTCGTTGACTGTAGTCGAGCTAATTCTGATTCCTTGGTTTCCTTATCTTTTAGTAATCGTTCCACATTTTCTTCACTTACACTATCCATCGGCATTTTAAGCAAATATTTGAAATCACTGTCATCATCGATCATTGTGTATTTTTCTTCATTCATCATATTTAAAATATCTCCCTTCTTCTTGCCTCTTAGGTCGATTTTGCCATTCAATGTTGATTGAATATATCTTGCTTTGTTGGAAAGCAATAGCAATTCTTTTTCAATACTTGCAATCATGTATTCCTTTCTTTTTTGGTAATACTTTAAACGAACTGGGAAATACTTGTCAACAATCTCTTTTTCATTGTCAAATTTCGTAAGTCTCTCCTCATCTGTAAACAAATGCATATTATTGGTACTCTGAGATGTATATAGTTTCATCATTTTTTCAAAATTATTATATAGGTTTGAACCATCTGTCTTCTCATCAATCGGTTCATTCATCGTAATTTCAATGTCAACTCTTGTATCTGTACTCATATCGTTGTAATCTTTTACAAAGGCCTTGTTTTTCTTATTTTTATCTGCCTCCATAAGGTTCTCTATATGCTGTTTGAAATCATCTGTCCAATGACCAATTGGTAATTCTGTTATTCGAACTTTATTATCGTTTATTTTGTGATATGTACCCTTTACAATATACTTGTTACCGTTATCGAATTCGTGACAAGTTCCAGTAAATCCACGATAGGATGGTTGAAATTTAATGTCACTATTGATATTATCTTGCATACAACCCTTTAATTTGGATTGTATATATTCAATCAGTTTATCAGGAGAATAGGATAGCACATCTGTACTAAAACCCGTACCAATACCTTTTCCACCATTCACCAAAATCATGGGAATAATCGGCACATAGAATAATGGTTCTACTGGAAATCCATCATCTTCTAAATATTCCAGTACAGCGTCGTCCTCTTTCCTGTAAATATATCGAGTAATTGGATTTAATTGAGTAAATATATATCTTTCACTCGCTGAATCTTTTCCGCCTTGTAATCGAGTCCCAAACTGACCATTCGGCATAAGAAGGTTGATATTATTACTTCCTACATAATCTTGGGCCATACCAACAATGGCTGCATTTAAACTGGCTTCTCCGTGGTGATATCCAGATTGTTCTGAAACATAACCACTGAATTGAGCAACTTTGATCTCACTTGTCAAGTTCTTCTTAAACGCACTATATAGAATTTTTCTCAAACTGATTTTTAGTCCATCCATCATATTTGGAATCGACCGTTCACAATCATATTTTGAAAAGTGAATCAATTCTTTGTTTACAAAATCGGTATAACTTACCTTCTCATTGTTGGTATCCAGATAACTATTTCTGTCGTAATTTGTCAACCACTCCTTTCGTTCATCGGAACGCTTTTTATTGAAAACCATATCTACCACATTATCACTTATGGTACCTTCGTGTGTAAAATAGACTATTTTTTTATTCGCAAAATACTCCTTGAATTCTTTGCTTGTACTTGTACCCAACCCCTTGTAATATTTGATGTGCCATCCTTTCACATCATTATCCTCTTTCCATTTATTATACTCACCATCGTTATAAAATAACATTTCCTTTCCGTTTTTCTTAGCCTTTAAAATAGGTGTGTTCATAAAACCAATGAAATTTTCCAACACCGACAATGTATTCCATTGGTCTTGAAACAAATTAAGACCGAGTCCTTTTATATGAGAACCATCCAGATCCTGATCTGTCATAAATAATACCGAACTATAACGAAGTGTTTTTTCAACGGTTTCTTTTGTATAATTCTTACCAGTCTCTAGTCCTAATATTTGTTTCAATTCAACAATTTCTTTATTCTCGCCAATGCGCTTTAATGTTTCACCTCTTGTGTTGAATATCTTACCCTTCATTGGATAAACTCCAATTGTATTTCTATCGTCTTTACTAAGACCAGATACAATACCGGCTTTTGCCGAATCACCCTCACATAAAATGAGGGTACATTGTTCTGATTTGGCTGTTCCTGCATAATTCGCATCAATGAGCTTTGGAATTCCACGAATGCTTTTGCTTTTTGAACCATCCGTTTTCTTGGCAACCTTGTCTTCTTTGACTTGTGTCAATGCACATGCTGCATTCATTACCCCCATTTTGGCGATTTTCTCAATAAATCCATCACTTACTGTACAAGAGGAACCAAATTTAGGTACAGCTGTTCCCAATTCATCCTTTGTCTGACTGTTAAATGATGGATTTTCAATGTCACATCTTAAGAATAGCATAAGCTGTTCCTTGATTGTATTTGGTTTCACATCTACCTTTTTCTTTTGTTTAATATACACGCACAATTTGCGAATGATTTGATTCATGATATACTCTACATGCTTTCCGCCTTTTGAAGTATAAATACCATTGACAAAACTCACTTGTTGGAATTCATCATTGGGTGCTAAACAAACTGCATATTCCCATCTGGGGTCAGTTTGTTCATATACGCGCTTAGTATCTGTTTTTGAACCCACATACAAATCAATATATTGTTCGAAATTTTTACAGGGTACTAATTGCCCGTTTAATTTTACCTTAACCGTCTTATCTGTGACTGCTGATACATCGTAGACTCTCTTTTTAAATAGCGATAACATATCTTCACTTAATCCAGAGATACCTAATCTGGTATAATCTGGTTTGAATGAAACTTTTGTGTATGGTTTCACTTTACTTTTTGTAATGGATGGTTTTTCGATTTCTGTCAAGTTATTCTTAAACTCCTGAACATATTTTAATCCACGAATATGGTCAATTGTTTCTACTCTACCCCAAGTAGACCAAATGAGCACTAATTTGAATCCAAATCCATTTTTGCCACCAACCGTCTTCTCTTTCTTTTTTTCATCATAATTGGTTGATGTACGCAAATGTCCAAATATCATTTCAGGGATCCAAATCTTATATTCTGGATGTTGTGCTACATCAATGCCATTTCCATCATTTGTCATATGAATTGTCCCATCATCATCAATTGTAATATCAATATTTGTTACAGGTAATGCTTTTTCTTGGTTATCTTTTACAGCCTGGGCTTGACGAATAACATGATCACGACAGTTAACAATTCCTTCATCAAATAATTTGTAAAGACCTGGAATATATTGGAAATTTTTCATAATAATTTTGTTTTCATTGAATAAGTAATCTTCATGGTCAGTATTTTCAATAGATCCAATATATGTATCTGGTTTTTTTAAAATATGTTCCCGATCAGTTAACTTCTGATATTTAGAGAGCGATGATAATGATGTTGTCATTATAGTATCAGTAATAATTACCAGTGAAATTATAATTTTAAATCATTTCAATTTTTATTTATTTTGTCTTGGTCAACTTAGTTCTTCATGATTATAAAATGATATATTATGAATATATCACTAATATATTACGAATATATTAGTGATAATAAATTCATTGACACAATATATTATGTATAATATATATAATGGCCGACGATACATGGATTGTCGAAGACAGTAGTAGTAACAACAATGTCAGTAACAACAATGTCAGTAACAACAATGTCAGTAACAATGATGTCAGTAACAATGATGTCAGTAACAATGAACCAATATATGAATACTATCACTCAACTATAACTGATTTCACACAATATACTAATATTCTCTTTATAAATAATAATATAAATACATCTGACACTGATATTAACCAATATATTAATAATGATACATACCCGATTTTTTATCATCTTTGCATCGAGCGAAACTCAATTGTCGAATTTTTAAATAATTTTACAAATATTAAAAGAATTGGATTTATGTTTCACGGGCCATCTGAAGATGAATTATTTACTACAACACCATTTATTCATTATGAAGCATTATTTACATTAAACGATTTATCATCGAATCAAGTTAATTATTCAGATAACTTTTTATTTGTAAAAGGCTTATTAGAACTATATACTAACTCAATCCAAAATTTAGATTTTTTAGGATGTAATACTTTACAATATAATGAATGGAAGATATATTTTCAATTGTTACAATTAAACTCTGATGTTATTATTGGGGCGTCTAGTGACAGTACTGGAAATATAAAATATGGAGGTGATTGGACTATGGAAAATACCAGAGAGGATATAAAAGAAATTTATTTCAATGATACCATTGCTACATATGCTGATCTTTTAAATAATATTGTTCCAAGTCCTACAATCATTCAGATTGGTATGAACTATTATGAACATTCTATTACGGATGAATTAAACCAAACCAAAATGATTAATCTGGGATATACTATTAATACTATTAGTGGCATTCGTATTGGTACCAGTGTTACAAGTATTGCCGATAATACATTTGAAAACGCACCCGCTTTAACCAGTGTTGTGATACCGTTAACAGTTACTATAATAGGTATTTCATCTTTTAAAAATTCATCATTAAGAACTGCTCATATCTATTCCAATTCTACTACTGAAATAAAGGCAAATGCTTTTAATGGATGTTCAAGCTTATCTAATATTACATTTTATGGCCCATCTATTCCAAATATAGACTCTTCTGCGTTTATTGGAATATATCAATATAATACTGCGTTTTATGATAATTATTCTACTCGAAGCGCTTTACTAAATGGTCTATTTTATAATGTTAATGCATACAATGTAAATGTATGGCAAACTTCCTCAGGATTATTGGAAGGAACTAATTACGCGGATAAGGCTGGACCCGTTGCATTAAATGGTTCTGGTGATATTATGGCGTATTCGGCTCCTGGAGAAGGTGAAGGAATAGTTAGAGTTTTTAAAAAAACGAATGGACTATGGAATCAATTGGGTAGTAATATTCAATCTAGGGAAACAGGTGGCTATGCTGATCAATTTGCATCTTCAATATCCCTTAGTACTGACGGACTTACAATAGCTACTGGTGGTGATGGTGATACTGGTGGTGCTTGTGAAGTTTGGTCATATGATAGTATTAATGAAATATGGAATACAAAAGGACAAACTATATTCGGATTAGCTTATAATTCTTCAACTGGTCGTGTATCTATTAATGGAACTGGTAATATTGTTATTGTAGGAGAGCCAAAATACAATAGTAATGCAGGTCTAGCAAGAGTGTTTCAATATAGCGATTCTTCTAATGAATGGCAACAACTCGGTCAAGATATCATTGGAGACGATGCCAGTTTAACTGGTACGACAGTACATATTAATCGTAATTCTTCTAATCCAGCAAATACATATATTGTAGTTGGTTCGGCACAAGATACAGCAGCCGACTATAATAATTACCAGTATATTGGGTCAGCTATGGTCTATACATATAATAACTCAACTAGTGTATGGCAACAAAAGGGTCACCGTATTTATGGCGGTCTTGGTAACGGTGCATTAGGTGGATATAGTGTATCTATTAACAGTGATGGTTCGATTATGGCTATGGGTAGTCCTGGAGATACATTCACTCCTGGTATTGTGGGACAAAGTATTGGTTCGGTTAGATTATTCAAATGGCGCGAGTACACTCAAGATATGGTAGGTAATTATCATAATAGTTATACTGAATATCCAGCCGTTAGAAGACGTATTGTAACTGAACATACTACCAACAGTTATCCATATGGTCCAACTACACCAATTGTTGGCAATTATTACTGGATACAAATGGGATTTGATATAGACGGTGTAAGTAATTATGAATATTTTGGAAGTTGTGTGGCAATCTCTGATAATGGATTGCGTATTGGCATTGTTTCTACCCAATGGGACTCGACAAATGGAACATCATCAAATAATAACAGTGGAAAGGGAGTGACATATGACTATGATGCAACGACAGATATTTGGAATCAAATTGCAAATGATATACCATTGTACCAATCGGGTAACTCGAGTATTGATGCATCGTCAACGACAAAAACTATAGTTGCTATGAATAGTGATGGAACAGTATTATCTTTAGGTAAGGTCCTATACACTAGCAGTGATAATGATTTATATAGTGGGTTTGTTGAAGTCTACGATTTATATACTACACAAGTAAATAACCCCGAACATTTTGTAAACGGAGTAAATTATATCATTGATATAGACTATCAAACCGCAAAGATTATAGCACATCCGTCGTCAGCTTATAGTGGTGTAATAACAATACCAGAAACAGTGATTGTAGACCAAGTGTCTTATACAATAAATCAAATCGCAATGGATTCTTTTAGGAATTCTACCATAACCTCGTTAACAATATCACCTAGAAGTAGCCCATTAATAATAATAGATAATGCATTTCAAGATAGTAATAGCTTGGTTACAGTAACATTAAACAATGTTACTTCTATTGGTTCTAATGCGTTTTTTAATTGCAGATATATGACAACATTGGATTTGGGTGATAACCTGGTAACACTTGGTAATAAAGTATTCAAATCTTGTGTTAGTTTACAGTTGATTACATTACCACATACAGTAACGAGTATTGGTATCGAGTTATGTATGGGATGTTCTTTTTTATATACTGCAAATATTTCAAATGGGCTTTTAGAACTTCCAGAAAACTCCTTTCTGAATTGTAATAAGTTGCGCAATGTAGATTTGGGAACCGGTCTTACCACAATTGGAAAGAATTGTTTTAATAGTGCTGACCTAAGATCTATTGTTTTACCGGAATCATTGACTTATTTAGGTGAGAATGCATTCGCATATATTGATACAATAACATCTATCAATTTGCCAAATTCAATTACTTATATGGGTCCTCGATGTTTAAGTAGTATAGGAATTACTTCAATAACTATACCCCCATTAGTCACGTCATTACCAGATGGAGTTGTAGAGGGTTGTCCTGAATTGGTAAATGTAGATTTAAATAATGTTACTAGTACTGGACAATATCTGTTCAATTGGTGTCAGAAATTAGAATTACTTATTGTACCAGAAGGGTTTACTAATTTGGGTAATTATGCTTTTAGAGGGTGTATTAAGTTAGCAAATGTAGTTTTTCCCACAACTTTGACTAATATTGGTAGCAGTATATTTCAGTTAGCTACAGACCATGTACCCACGATTACATTAACCCAATCTGTATATGATACTGTTGTTAGTGGAAAAGATTTGGGTAATTCAAATGTTATTTTTAATATTCAGAGTGATCCACAACAATATGCTATAGTTAATTTAGTTCTTAGTCCACCCACTAATATAACATTAAGCAATACGAATGTTGATGAAAATGTAATTATTGGATACACTATAGGTACATTTACTACAACAGATGTTAATATAGGAGATTCCTTTGTATACACTATTCATTCTGACACTCCTACTGATTCAAAAAATACATTTGAAATAGATGGTGATAAATTAAAAACTATAGCACTATTAGATTATGAAACAACACCAAGCTACACAATCAAGGTTAATTCAAATGACGGAACTTATGATTATTCCGAAGTAATTACTATTACTGTTATGGATGTTTATGAGCCCGAATATACTATTTTTACTCGCATAAACGGTACTACAGAATTAATAGACATTGTTGGTGAGCTTACTGAAACTAGTTATAGCAGTACAATTAATAAAACCGATATTTCATCAGTAACAGTTGCAACAACTGTAACCAGTATTGGATATGGTGCGTTCTCAGAGGCGTCAGGGTTGACATCGATAACATTTGTCGAAAATTCTCAATTAACCAGCATTGGAAACCAGGCGTTCTTCAATGCGCCAAGTTTGAAATCGATTATCATACCATCCAATGTAACCAGCATTGCATATGGTGCGTTCCAATATGCGTCAGGTTTGACATCGGTAACATTTGCCGAAAATTCTCAATTAACCAGCATTGGCTCAAGTGCCTTCATGTTTGCGTCAGGTTTAACCTCCATTATCATACCATCAGGTGTAACCAGCATTGAAACAAATGCGTTCTTCTTTGCGACAAGTTTGACATCGGTAACATTTGCCGAAAATTCTCAACTTGACAGCATTGGCTCAAGTGCTTTCCAATATGCGTTCGGTTTAACCTCCATTATCATTCCAGCAAGTGTAACCAGCATTGGAACAAATGCGTTCGGAAGCTCTGGTTTGACCACCGTTATTATAGCAAATAATCAAGTGTCTGGTATAACCTCTCCTCAATCAGGTGTTAGCTTCTTTGGAATAACTGTTAATACATTCAATGTTCCTCTAACACCAACTGGTATTTCTTTAAGCAATAATGATATTGATGAAAATGCTGATGTAGGTAATAGTATAGGATTGATTTCAACAAATAATGCAGTTGGTGATGCGAATACATATACCAATACCTATGAAATAATATCAGGACAGGATAAGGTGGTGATAAATGGAACTGCATTACAAACAAATGTTTCATTTAATCACGAGGAAACTCCATCATTTGTCATTGAGGTAAGAAGCACAAATGAGTTTGGATTATCAGTAGACGAGACATTTACAATAACTGTCAATGATATCAACGAAGCACCCACCAACTTAACACTTTCTCAAAATAGTGTTTATGAGAATGTAGTGACTGGAACAGAAGTAGGTTCTTTTATTACATCTGATCCGGATGATAATAATACATTTACATACACATTTCATGCGGATACACCAATTGAATCAAGTAATACATTTGAAATCGTTGGAGATAAATTAATAACAAAGACTTCATTGAATTATGATATAACACCCAGTTACACAATCAATGTTAACTCAAATGATGGGGCTAATGATATAATCCGTGAATTTACTATTCATGTAATTGATATCAATATAAACCTTTTCCCAACTAGTGTTGATGAGGATGTAGTGATTGGAACGGAGATAGGTACTTTTACTACTACTGATCCTGCTAATAATAATACATTTGTATACACATTTCATCCAGATACACCAATTGAATCAAGTAATATATTTGAAATTGTTGGAGATAAATTAAAAACCAAGGCTTTATTGGATTATGAGACAATACCCAGCTACACAATCAAGGTTAATTCAAATGGTGGGGGTAATGATATAATCGGTGACTTTACTATTACTGTAAATGATATTTATGAACCAGAACCTGAACCTGTGCCCGAACCTGAACCTGTGCCCGAACCTGAACCAGAACCTGAACCTGTGCCCGAACCTGAACCTGAACCTGAACCAGAACCTGAACCTGAACCAGAACCTGAACAACCTCAAACTCAATCAGGGGGTGGAAAATTAGTACACGGATATATATCTGGTGCAAATGGTGGCCTATATGATAGTAATGACTTAATAAATGTTATTGAAGAATTTATTACAGACGAATATGGTAATTATTTATTGTATACGCCAATAGATTCATACCCAGATGTATGGACCATTATTTTCCAACCAGGTGGGACAGATATAACTACCGGAAAAGTAGTGGAAACAACCATGTCTAGTATTTCTACAAAAGCTGCGGCGATATCATCTGGTTCGGCCATTTTAAATATAACTCCTATATCCACGATTTTAACCAATATTGTTCAGGCAACTGGAGGTACGATTACACCTACTAGTATAACATCATCTACTACCAAATTAGCCACGACATTTGGTATTTCAGCAGAATCTATCACAAGTGATTATATATCAGAAGCCAATTCTAATACAGCCAAATTAGTACACCAAATTGATGTTCTTGTAAATACATTGAGTAGTGCTATTAACGATCCAATTGTAAACAAGGATACTATTATGTCATCATTAGCTAATACAATCGTCAATACAACTGAAAATATAACCATTAATTTATCCAATTCAAATAACATTACAACTATTATTGCACAAGTATCTACAGATAATATATCTGTTACAATTGATAGTACTGTAAATACAAATAGTGTTTCATTTATAAGTAATGTAAATACAATTCTTTCCAATATAGATACAGCTACAAAATCGTTTAATAATGTATTTACTGAAGCCACTCAAATAGCAGTTGCGTCGGATACAATAACAAGTGATATAAATACAAATTTTAATAATACAGTAGCTCCTCCAACACCTATTGAAATAAATGAAGCTAGTATTTCATCAGTAATTGTTCCAAGTCCTACAATCATTCAGATTGGTATGAACTATTATGAACATTCTATTACGGATGAATTAAACCAAACCAAAATGATTAATCTGGGATATACTATTAATACTATTAGTGGCATTCGTATTGGTACCAGTGTTACAAGTATTGCCGATAATACATTTGAAAACGCACCCGCTTTAACCAGTGTTGTGATACCGTTAACAGTTACTATAATAGGTATTTCATCTTTTAAAAATTCATCATTAAGAACTGCTCATATCTATTCCAATTCTACTACTGAAATAAAGGCAAATGCTTTTAATGGATGTTCAAGCTTATCTAATATTACATTTTATGGCCCATCTATTCCAAATATAGACTCTTCTGCGTTTATTGGAATATATCAATATAATACTGCGTTTTATGATAATTATTCTACTCGAAGCGCTTTACTAAATGGTCTATTTTATAATGTTAATGCATACAATGTAAATGTATGGCAAACTTCCTCAGGATTATTGGAAGGAACTAATTACGCGGATAAGGCTGGACCCGTTGCATTAAATGGTTCTGGTGATATTATGGCGTATTCGGCTCCTGGAGAAGGTGAAGGAATAGTTAGAGTTTTTAAAAAAACGAATGGACTATGGAATCAATTGGGTAGTAATATTCAATCTAGGGAAACAGGTGGCTATGCTGATCAATTTGCATCTTCAATATCCCTTAGTACTGACGGACTTACAATAGCTACTGGTGGTGATGGTGATACTGGTGGTGCTTGTGAAGTTTGGTCATATGATAGTATTAATGAAATATGGAATACAAAAGGACAAACTATATTCGGATTAGCTTATAATTCTTCAACTGGTCGTGTATCTATTAATGGAACTGGTAATATTGTTATTGTAGGAGAGCCAAAATACAATAGTAATGCAGGTCTAGCAAGAGTGTTTCAATATAGCGATTCTTCTAATGAATGGCAACAACTCGGTCAAGATATCATTGGAGACGATGCCAGTTTAACTGGTACGACAGTACATATTAATCGTAATTCTTCTAATCCAGCAAATACATATATTGTAGTTGGTTCGGCACAAGATACAGCAGCCGACTATAATAATTACCAGTATATTGGGTCAGCTATGGTCTATACATATAATAACTCAACTAGTGTATGGCAACAAAAGGGTCACCGTATTTATGGCGGTCTTGGTAACGGTGCATTAGGTGGATATAGTGTATCTATTAACAGTGATGGTTCGATTATGGCTATGGGTAGTCCTGGAGATACATTCACTCCTGGTATTGTGGGACAAAGTATTGGTTCGGTTAGATTATTCAAATGGCGCGAGTACACTCAAGATATGGTAGGTAATTATCATAATAGTTATACTGAATATCCAGCCGTTAGAAGACGTATTGTAACTGAACATACTACCAACAGTTATCCATATGGTCCAACTACACCAATTGTTGGCAATTATTACTGGATACAAATGGGATTTGATATAGACGGTGTAAGTAATTATGAATATTTTGGAAGTTGTGTGGCAATCTCTGATAATGGATTGCGTATTGGCATTGTTTCTACCCAATGGGACTCGACAAATGGAACATCATCAAATAATAACAGTGGAAAGGGAGTGACATATGACTATGATGCAACGACAGATATTTGGAATCAAATTGCAAATGATATACCATTGTACCAATCGGGTAACTCGAGTATTGATGCATCGTCAACGACAAAAACTATAGTTGCTATGAATAGTGATGGAACAGTATTATCTTTAGGTAAGGTCCTATACACTAGCAGTGATAATGATTTATATAGTGGGTTTGTTGAAGTCTACGATTTATATACTACACAAGTAAATAACCCCGAACATTTTGTAAACGGAGTAAATTATATCATTGATATAGACTATCAAACCGCAAAGATTATAGCACATCCGTCGTCAGCTTATAGTGGTGTAATAACAATACCAGAAACAGTGATTGTAGACCAAGTGTCTTATACAATAAATCAAATCGCAATGGATTCTTTTAGGAATTCTACCATAACCTCGTTAACAATATCACCTAGAAGTAGCCCATTAATAATAATAGATAATGCATTTCAAGATAGTAATAGCTTGGTTACAGTAACATTAAACAATGTTACTTCTATTGGTTCTAATGCGTTTTTTAATTGCAGATATATGACAACATTGGATTTGGGTGATAACCTGGTAACACTTGGTAATAAAGTATTCAAATCTTGTGTTAGTTTACAGTTGATTACATTACCACATACAGTAACGAGTATTGGTATCGAGTTATGTATGGGATGTTCTTTTTTATATACTGCAAATATTTCAAATGGGCTTTTAGAACTTCCAGAAAACTCCTTTCTGAATTGTAATAAGTTGCGCAATGTAGATTTGGGAACCGGTCTTACCACAATTGGAAAGAATTGTTTTAATAGTGCTGACCTAAGATCTATTGTTTTACCGGAATCATTGACTTATTTAGGTGAGAATGCATTCGCATATATTGATACAATAACATCTATCAATTTGCCAAATTCAATTACTTATATGGGTCCTCGATGTTTAAGTAGTATAGGAATTACTTCAATAACTATACCCCCATTAGTCACGTCATTACCAGATGGAGTTGTAGAGGGTTGTCCTGAATTGGTAAATGTAGATTTAAATAATGTTACTAGTACTGGACAATATCTGTTCAATTGGTGTCAGAAATTAGAATTACTTATTGTACCAGAAGGGTTTACTAATTTGGGTAATTATGCTTTTAGAGGGTGTATTAAGTTAGCAAATGTAGTTTTTCCCACAACTTTGACTAATATTGGTAGCAGTATATTTCAGTTAGCTACAGACCATGTACCCACGATTACATTAACCCAATCTGTATATGATACTGTTGTTAGTGGAAAAGATTTGGGTAATTCAAATGTTATTTTTAATATTCAGAGTGATCCACAACAATATGCTATAGTTAATTTAGTTCTTAGTCCACCCACTAATATAACATTAAGCAATACGAATGTTGATGAAAATGTAATTATTGGATACACTATAGGTACATTTACTACAACAGATGTTAATATAGGAGATTCCTTTGTATACACTATTCATTCTGACACTCCTACTGATTCAAAAAATACATTTGAAATAGATGGTGATAAATTAAAAACTATAGCACTATTAGATTATGAAACAACACCAAGCTACACAATCAAGGTTAATTCAAATGACGGAACTTATGATTATTCCGAAGTAATTACTATTACTGTTATGGATGTTTATGAGCCCGAATATACTATTTTTACTCGCATAAACGGTACTACAGAATTAATAGACATTGTTGGTGAGCTTACTGAAACTAGTTATAGCAGTACAATTAATAAAACCGATATTTCATCAGTAACAGTTGCAACAACTGTAACCAGTATTGGATATGGTGCGTTCTCAGAGGCGTCAGGGTTGACATCGATAACATTTGTCGAAAATTCTCAATTAACCAGCATTGGAAACCAGGCGTTCTTCAATGCGCCAAGTTTGAAATCGATTATCATACCATCCAATGTAACCAGCATTGCATATGGTGCGTTCCAATATGCGTCAGGTTTGACATCGGTAACATTTGCCGAAAATTCTCAATTAACCAGCATTGGCTCAAGTGCCTTCATGTTTGCGTCAGGTTTAACCTCCATTATCATACCATCAGGTGTAACCAGCATTGAAACAAATGCGTTCTTCTTTGCGACAAGTTTGACATCGGTAACATTTGCCGAAAATTCTCAACTTGACAGCATTGGCTCAAGTGCTTTCCAATATGCGTTCGGTTTAACCTCCATTATCATTCCAGCAAGTGTAACCAGCATTGGAACAAATGCGTTCGGAAGCTCTGGTTTGACCACCGTTATTATAGCAAATAATCAAGTGTCTGGTATAACCTCTCCTCAATCAGGTGTTAGCTTCTTTGGAATAACTGTTAATACATTCAATGTTCCTCTAACACCAACTGGTATTTCTTTAAGCAATAATGATATTGATGAAAATGCTGATGTAGGTAATAGTATAGGATTGATTTCAACAAATAATGCAGTTGGTGATGCGAATACATATACCAATACCTATGAAATAATATCAGGACAGGATAAGGTGGTGATAAATGGAACTGCATTACAAACAAATGTTTCATTTAATCACGAGGAAACTCCATCATTTGTCATTGAGGTAAGAAGCACAAATGAGTTTGGATTATCAGTAGACGAGACATTTACAATAACTGTCAATGATATCAACGAAGCACCCACCAACTTAACACTTTCTCAAAATAGTGTTTATGAGAATGTAGTGACTGGAACAGAAGTAGGTTCTTTTATTACATCTGATCCGGATGATAATAATACATTTACATACACATTTCATGCGGATACACCAATTGAATCAAGTAATACATTTGAAATCGTTGGAGATAAATTAATAACAAAGACTTCATTGAATTATGATATAACACCCAGTTACACAATCAATGTTAACTCAAATGATGGGGCTAATGATATAATCCGTGAATTTACTATTCATGTAATTGATATCAATATAAACCTTTTCCCAACTAGTGTTGATGAGGATGTAGTGATTGGAACGGAGATAGGTACTTTTACTACTACTGATCCTGCTAATAATAATACATTTGTATACACATTTCATCCAGATACACCAATTGAATCAAGTAATATATTTGAAATTGTTGGAGATAAATTAAAAACCAAGGCTTTATTGGATTATGAGACAATACCCAGCTACACAATCAAGGTTAATTCAAATGGTGGGGGTAATGATATAATCGGTGACTTTACTATTACTGTAAATGATATTTATGAACCAGAACCTGAACCGGAGCCAGAACCAGAACCTGAACCAGAACCAGAACCAGAACCAGAACCAGTACCAGAGCCTGAGCCTGAACCTGAGCCAGAGCCTGAGCCAGAACCTGAACCTGAACCTGAACCAGAACCTGAGCCTGAGCCAGAGCCTGAGCCTGAGCCAGAACCTGAACCAGAACCTGAGCCAGAGCCAGAACCTGAGCCAGAACCAGAACCAGAACCAGAACCTGAGCCTGAGCCAGAGCCTGAGCCAGAACCAGAGCCTGAACCTGAACCAGAACCTGAGCCAGAACCAGAACCTGAACCAGAACCAGAACCTGAGCCTGAGCCAGAGCCTGAGCCTGAGCCAGAACCTGAGCCAGAGCCTGAGCCAGAACCTGAACCTGAACCTGAACCTGAACCAGAACCTGAGCCTGAGCCAGAGCCTGAGCCAGAACCAGAGCCTGAGCCAGAACCAGAGCCAGAACCTGAACCTGAACCAGAACCTGAACCTGAACCTGAACCTGAACCTGAACCAGAACCTGAACCAGAACCTGAACCTGAACCTGAACCTGAACCAGAACCTGAACCAGAACCTGAACCTGAACCTGAACCTGAACCTGAACCAGAACCAGAACCAGAACCTGAGCCAGAACCTGAACCAGAACCTGAGCCAGAACCTGAGCCAGAACCAGAACCAGAACCAGAACCTGAGCCAGAACCT
>Ga0209658_1000206_pt1 | contig 49612 bp, 43 predicted proteins | sample SaaInlV_150m_DNA_6_FD_184656 | JGI IMG/M metagenome (GOLD analysis project Ga0209658, IMG submission 184656) | Marine microbial communities from expanding oxygen minimum zones in the Saanich Inlet - SI037_S4LV_150m_DNA (SPAdes) (version 2) | ecosystem: Environmental > Aquatic > Marine >...
TGATAATCCTGAAACCATAACATTTGCTACATTTTTAACTTTATTTGAATTTCCAATAATAGTTGATGTTTCAGCACTTACTATTTCATTACTAAAACCACCAACAACATTTCTATTAGAATTCAACAAATCTTGCGATTTACCAAATACTGCGTTTTGTTCCCCGTTGCTCTCAGCATTGCTTAATCCTGAAACAAATGACTGTTTTGTTCCAACATTTACTGTATGACTTTTACCTGTTATAAGGACTTCGTCTACCAAATTAACATTGTGCGATTTACCGTGGATTATACTATTACTAGCATCGACTATTATATTTGTATCACCTGTTACAAGCGTATTTTCACTTCTCAATACATCTCCCGACGCTCCGAATATTGCGTTATTCATTCCTGTCGTATCTTTATTTGTATGTCCTGTTATTATACTTTGGTTTGAATTGTTTAATATATGACCCTCTCCACCAATAATGGCAGCTTTTACAGCAGTTGTCGACAAACTTTTACCAGATATTATCGTATTTTCGGTTGTATTGGAAGTTAATGTTTGTCCGATTAAAGCATTATTGGTTCCAGATGTTTCTGATATTGTATCTCCCATAACAATTATCTTTTCTGAATTAGTTATTTGATTGTCTATTCCGCCAACTATTGATGATTTTGAACCGGTTATTTGATTATTTTTACCGGATATTATCGTGTTTTCAGTTGTATTGGAAGTTAAAGTTTGACCTATTGAAGCATTATTGATGCCAGATGTCTCATTAATAGAATCTCCAGAAATTAATGAACGATTTGTTGTTAATATTTGATGGTTTAAACCTGTTGCGGAAATACCTTCGGAATTTGTCAATGTGATTGATTCGCCCCCAATAATACTTCTTTTTCCACCATTAACGTTCATTGACTTGCCACTAATTATACTTTCGTTTGTTGCAACAACACTATTTGTATCTCCAATTACTAATGTATTTTCAGAACTTTTTACAGTATTTGTTTTTCCACTTGAGATTACATTATCACAAGCAGATACATCTTGAACTGTTCCAAATATAGCATTATGGTCGCCCTTGTAATCTTTATTGGTAAGACCAGCCACTATGCTATGATTGGTTGTTGTAATCGTGTGTCCTTTACCGCCAATTATTATTTCTTTTGAACCCGATATATTATTTAATTTACCTGATAATATACTGTTTGTATTCAAACTTGATATAAGAGATTCTCCAATTAAAGCATTATTGGTTCCAGATGTTTCTTCAATTGTTTGTCCTGATAAAAATGATTTATTGGTATTTAATATTGTATGATTTACACCTGAAATGAAAGAAGAATTTGTATTCGTGATATTATTTATATTACCACCAATTATATTGAAATTACCACCGGTGACTTGGTTTTCTTTTCCTGTTATAATACTTTCTTTTGCTCCATTTGCCATATTCTCATCTCCTACTATCATGGTGTTTTCTACATTATCAATATTATTCGTTGTTCCTGAAACAATAGTATTTATAGTTGTCGCAACATCTTGAAATTCTCCAAATATTGCGTTGTTTGTTCCCGTTGTATCTTTATTTGTATGCCCCGCAATAATACTTTGGTGCGAAGTCAATATTGTATGATTGCGACCAGCTATTAATGCGTATTTTGCCGAATTAATATTATTGGTAAAACCACCCAACACCGAACTTTCCGAATTTAAAGTTGTCATCGAGCCTCCAAATAAAACAGAGTTTGAATTATTGGTGATATTATTATCTTCGCCCAATACAACATTTTTGGTTGCAAGTTCAACTGTATTATTTCTCCCTACTATAAGACCATCATCCGTCGTTTTTATATTATGGGATTGTCCTGATAATATGTTTCTTTTTGATGTATTTACTTTATTATTCATACCGCTTAAAAATGTATAATCGGAATTTCCACTTATATCTTGATTTTTACCAGAAACAATAACAGCAATATTGTTTTTGACCTTACTATTTGAACCTTGGACGATGCTTTCTGTTATAGTATCAATCGTATGAGTTTTACCACCAATTTGAGAATTTACACTTAACTTCACGATATTACTTGAGCCATATATCATAGATTGTGTATTATCGGATGAATCAGTCAATGTTCCAAATATTGCATTCTGTAAACCACCGTGCTCTTTATTAGATAATCCATTAACAACTGTTTGTCGAGAATTCCCACTTACGTCATTTAATTTTCCAGTAACCACCACTTCATTATTATCTTTAACTTTATTTAATGTTCCGGTAATAAGCGACGAATGATTATTATCTGTTACTAATGTTAAACCAGCAATCAACGAATTTGTATTATTATCAGCCGTATTGCCTTGTCCCAAAATAATAGAGCCTGCTGTCCCGGTTGCTGTATTTTGTTTTCCTGCCATCAATGTATTAACCAATAAACTGGCTTGTTGTTCTTCGCCTATTATAATTGTATTTGTTCCGGTTAAATCAGTATTCGATTTGCCAATTACAACATCGTTAATACTATCTTTTGAGGTATGTTCCTTACCTAACATTACATTACATTCGCCGTTCCATTGTTTTATGGTGCTTCCACTTACAAATGTTAGTATTGTATTACCACTGATGTCATGTTTTTTCCCAAATATAACAGATTCATCTACATCTTTAACAAAATTTTCTTTACCAGCAACCAATATATTTTCTAACCTTCTTAATTCATTATCTTGTCCTCCAATCATAGTATTATTACAACCACTTACATCATTTCCAGCCCCACTTATTAGGTTGTTCGCTCCATCATAATTTTTATTTAATATTCCGGTGGTTGATGACGACTGTGACCTTAATGAATCATTTTGTGTTCCCGTGACAATGTTATATGAACCATCAAATTCTTTATTTGATAAACCAGCAATAATTGCTCCAATTGTATCGCCACTTACATCATTTAATTTACCAAATATAGCGGAATTAGTAGTATTTTTAATTATATTACTCTCGCCCATTAATATATTTTGTTTCCCATTTGCTTCAGTATTAGATTTTCCTCCTATCAACGACCGTTTGCCCGAACCAGTTATGTTATGAGCTTCTCCGAATATTAATCCCCCGCGTTCTTTATCAATTACATGCGAAAATCCAGCGATTATTGTTCCCGAAGTATCTGTTACGGCGATTGTATTTCCAGATATTATATTCTCGCTTCCATCGGTGCTTATTATACCATTACCTATAACGATTGAATTATGTTCTCTTGTTAAATTGTTTGATAAACCAGAAGATATTACATTTTCACTATTAGTTACTGTTTGAGATTTGCCAAAAATAGCATTATTTAAACCGTTTGTTTCATTATGAGTATCGCCTCCGACAACAGAATTATCTGTTGTATTTATGGTATGATTTTTACCAGAAATAGCTAAATTTTTGCCTGTGGTTATGGTTTGCGTATTACCAGAAACGATGTTATAAAACCCATTGGTTTCTTGATTAGATTTACCTCCAATAATAGAACAATCCGATGTATTTATGATATTTCCATTACCCGCAATTAATGATTGGGTTGTATTTGATACTTGATTAGTATGTCCTCCTATTAAATTTCCAACACCATTTGTTTCCGTATGGTCTATACCTATTATTCCAGAACCGTTTGAATTATTAGCACTAATCGAATAACCGGCGATTAAAGTATTTTCAGAATTGATATTAATATTTTCTTTACCACTAATAATATTATTGTTTCCAGACGTTTCGGTATTTTGCAACCCAAATACAGCCGATGAAAAGGTGTCTTTTACGTTATGAAATTTACCACCAATTACATTTTGTTCGCCGTTGAATTCTTTATTTGATATGCCCGTTACTAATGAATATAATGTATTTCCACTTACATCATTATATGCTCCCAATATTGAGGATTGACTTACGTTCTCAACGTCGTTGCTCTTGCCAGAAATCAACGCATTTGTTGTTGTATTTACAATATTATCTTCCCCAAACGATGCGATTGCTTGACTTCCAAAAATCCGATGTGCTTTACCAGATAAAATAACATTTCTTACATTATTGGCATAAATATTTTCACCAGTAACCAACGATGTTATACTAGTTCCAGATACATCGTGTAATTTACCCAAAACGGTTAATTCATGATTTGTATGTAATTTATTAGATTTTCCTACAATAAAACTGTTAGTGTTTAAAGTAAGGTTATTTGATTGCCCCATTGTCATTGTCGAGGTGTCATTGCTTGATACATTTAAAGTTCCTCCAATTATACTATTTTCTCCATTTGAAGTTTGATTTAAATATCCCATAACCAAATTACCAGTCCCTGCCAATTCAGTATTTTGCATTCCAAAAATCACACTTCTTTTAGTTGTTCCCGTAACAGTGTTTTTGGTTCCCGATATTAATACACCAGATGAATCAGTTGTGCTGTTGTGTGCTCCATTTACAAATGTATTTAAAGAAGTAGAACCGGTATTTGACAGCCCCGTAATCATTACTTGGTTAGAACCCAACGAACTGTTGGTTTTACCAAAGACATTTGTATTTGTTGAACCAGTATCATTGTTTCCAAATCCACCTATTACATTATTTGAACTATTTGATAAAAGATTACCAGTACCAACGGTAAGCGAACTATTAGTTGCATCCTTGAGTGTTAATTCTTCTCCAAATGAAGCAGATGAAGTACAAGAGGTAAGAGTATTATTATGGCCGGATGTTATTGATTTAATAGCGGAAGTTATATTATGAGTTTCTCCAAAAATGGCACTGTATTTGGTGGTTCCGGTAATTAAATTATCTTTACCAACATTAATAATTCCTTCCGCATTGGTCGCGGAATGCCCTATACCAAACTGCGCGTTATGCTTACCGCCTTGTTCTGTGATATTTTTTCCTGCTATTATACTTTCATCCGTAGATGAAACAATATGATCTCGTCCAAATAATGCTATATTTGTATTTGTTTGTAGTGTATTTGATGTTCCTACAACAATCGATTGTTTCACACCGGTGATATCATTTAATTTACCACCATGATACGAATCTTCGCCAAATTGTATATCATTTGTATTTCCTATTGTCATTGAGCGTTCTTCATCGTTTATATCATTTGTTGAACCAAATATTGCGATATTAGAACTACTAGTAACCACGTTGGTTTTTCCTTGAATTATAGCATAATCGGTATTGGTGACATTATTCCCCCATCCTAAAATGGTGCTTTGATTAGAATTATTTATTTGATTGCTAAGTCCCTGAACCATTGTGTTTCCAGAATTTAATACCACATTTGATTTTCCGATTATTCCTGTATTAACATTTGTGGTTACTGTATTACTTTCACCACTTGTCAATACTTGTTTATTTGTTATTAAACTATTATTTATACCTAGAATTCCATTATATTCACCTGTTAATTCAGTGTTGTTTTTTCCTGAAACAAAAGAGCCTATGCTGTTAGTAGTTATGGTATTATTTTCACCAGATGATAATATTTGGGAACTGTTTGATATGGTTATATTTTTACCAAATCCAGCACTTTCTACAGCTTTTGTTATATTGTGCGAATTACCAGATACAATATTATACGAACCGTCAACAATCTCATTATCATATCCACTTACAATTGTCATATTAGAACCGCTTACGTCATTTGCTTTACCAATTACTATATTAGAATCACCGACTTTTCCGACATTACTTTCACCTACAAATAATGTGCTTTTGGAACCGGTTATGTTATTTGTTAATCCAATAACACTTGTTCTATTAATATTTGATATTGTATTTTGTTTTCCCAACACACTACTGTTTTCACTTAATTCGACAGTATTATTATCGCCTATTAAAATAGATTTTTGGTTTGATGTAATTGTATTTGAAACCCCTCCAATTATTGTATTTTGATTGGTGGTTGAATTATTTGCGGAACCATATACAATATCATTTAATCCGTTATTTTCGGTATTTTGATATCCAACTACAACTGAATTTTCGGACGCATTATTGATAGTATTTTCTGAACCGATTACACCAACAGAATCATTTGTATTTAAAATATTAATTTTACCTATTGCGATGGAATTTTTATTGGATGTTATAGTATTGCTTCTACCTTGTATTAAATTGGCACTGCCATCGGTTATTGTATTTAAATTACCACCTGTAATATTATTTATAGTAGTAGTGATGTTATTGGCTTCTCCTCCTGTTATATTTTGTTGTCCTGATTTTTCTTTGTGTTTTTTACCTATAACTATAGAATTTCTAGTATTATTCGACACATCTATTTCAAAGCCTATAACGGCGGTTCTGTTATTATTTTTGACGGCATTTGTTTTACCGACGATAATAGTATCGTAATTGGCTTGAGTAACATTGCTTGTTCCTATAATCATATTGTTTTCGCCGTTACTTTCAGAATTATCATTTCCAAAAATCCCGCTAGTTTCGCTACTAATTACATTATTTGATTTACCGACTGTAAGAACGGACAAATTTGTATTGGCAGTATTATCATGTCCCACAATTAATGTATTTGTATTGCTATTATTTGTATTATTTTTACCGATTATACCAGAATCATTGTCATAATTATTATTATTTTCAGAACCAACGACGATTGTTTGTTTTGATGTATTACAAATATTTTTCTTACCATATATAATTGAATTGCTTACATCAGTTACGTTATTTTCTTCTCCACCCACAAGGCTCCCTCTGCTTCTGACCGATGTATTCTTGTAACCAATGCCGATTGAGTTGGTTGCTTGTGTATCATTATTTTCTTCTCCTAATATTAAGCTATTTTTTGTAGAAATTGTTATGTTTTTCTCTCCCAAAACACCAGCGGCCAACATATTTTGATTATTATTTTCATTTCCTACTAATAAAGAATTATGGTTAGAATTACTTGTATTATTATAACCAGTGACAATATTATTGCTACCATCCTTTACAACATTGCTTTCACCAGTTGTAAAGGTATTTTGAGCTCTACGAACATTATTAGATAAACCAGATGTGAGCGTATTCAATGACCCGCTGACATCTTCTAATTTACCAATAACTGTGTTATTACTACCATACCAATCCCTGTTTGATAACCCTGAAATCAAAGAATTATTAGTAGTATTAGCAGAACTATCCATGCCTAGTAGATAGGTTTGGTTAGTAGAAGATGTCCAATGTTTTTTACCAGATATTATTGAATTTGTATCAGAAGCAGAAGTATGGTCGTGACCGGTTATAATAACATTAGTTGCGTCTGTGATGAAATGTGAAACTCCGGTTGTTAATATATTTTCAGATTCTTTTACGGTTTGAATTTTTCCGAATACAGTATTATTTTTTCCATTATATTCTTTATTAAATTCACCGGTTACAACAGAATTTTCATTTCCACTGACATCATGACTTAAACCAGAAACCAATACCTGTTCATTAAATCTTATAGAATGAGATCTACCACTCATTGTTGAATTTAGATTGTCAGTTGAAATATTATAAATACCAGAGGTAGAACTTCTTACATTATTTGATATTGTATTTGAAAAACCAGAAATAATATTTGTATTGGAGTCTTTAACACTATTATTATTACCAAATATAGCGTTTTCATCGCCATTAAATTCTTTATTAAATTTTCCAGAAATGATTGAGTTGGCAGTGTTTCCACTAACATCATTTGATTCGCCCAATACGGTAGTTTGATTATTATCTTTAACCAAATTAGACTTTCCCGAAGTAAGTGCATTTATTGTATTTTGAATTAAATTTGCTTGTCCGGATGATAAGTTATTATTTCCATTTTCGACAATATTATTTTGTCCACTGGTTACATTATTTACACCATTGTCGATGTCATTTAATTCGCCAAACGTTGTATTTCTTAATCCATTATTAACATTATTTGATAGACCAACCGTTATTCCACCAGTTGTATTGGCAAGAACTGAATTATTTGAACCAAAAACTACAACATTTGAAACATCGGTCAATATATTTTTTTTTCCAAAAGATAAAGAGCCAATATTTCTAGTTAATTGATTATTTTCGCCAAAACTAATGTTATTGCTTCCATCTGTTACGATATGAGAAACACCTTGGATTAAACTAGAAGAAGTATTTTTAACATTATTATTTTCGCCAGCAATCAAATTTTGCCGCCCATTAAATTCGTGGTTCTTTAAACCGGTTATTAGGTCATTGACGCTGGTTCCTGATATATCGTGTTGTTTGCCAAATATTACAGAACTAGAGACATCCTTTATCATATGTGTTGTTCCTGATGTAAGAATATCATCTGTTTGCGATATAATATGAGATATACCCATAATAGATGAATTATTGGTGACGCTTACAATATTATTACTTCCTGATATAATATTTTGATGAGTTTTGTGTTGGCAGATATTATTAGAGCCAAATACCGCATTATTGGTGACGTGTCCGGGTCCGAAAGCACCAGCACTAATTGAATTTGATTTACCAAAAACAATAGTGTTATTTACGAAATTAGTTACAGTATTAGAATTTCCGCCTATCAATCCATCTATTACGTTTACGGCTTGGTGTCCGAACCCCAATAATGTGGTTCTTTCGACATTTGTAACAGTATGACTTTTTCCACCGACAATGCTTTCATCGGCATTATTAATATTATGTATTTGTCCTGATACGAATGTATTATCGGCATTAATGGTTGTATTTTCTGTACCGGAAACTATATTTCCAGAGCCGGAAGTTTCGCTATTTTCTTTTCCTGTAATAAGTGAATGACTTGAAAAGGATGTGATATTTTCATTTCCAGATATAAGTGTATTGGATGAATTAGTTGCGTTATTATCAATACCAATTATAGCACTTGTTGTAACTACGGAAGCGATATTTGAATCACCGGCAATTAATGTTTGGTCTGTATTTGCTAAGCTATTAGCTTTTCCACTGACTAAATTATCATCTGAATAATTTATACCGTGATTTTTACCAGTAACGGTATTATAATTTCCACCAACTTCAATATGTGATTTACCGGTTAAAAAGGAACCAGTTGAATTTTGATGTGATGTAATAGAGGTTCCAATGATAGTATTGGCACTTGAGTCTTTTGCGATATTTGCTGTTCCAAATATAATAGATGTTCTACAATCACTTATATCATTATGCGAACCAATAGCTACATTTTGTCTGCCAGTAATGACGCTGTTTTTAAAACCAGAAGTGAATGAATATCTAGAAAAAACAAAATTTTCTTTACCAAATACAGTAGAATAAGAACAAGAGAATTCTGGAGCAGCTGAAATATGGCCTAAGGTACAATTTTCACCAGAGACAAATACGTGAGAAGCGTCAAATATTCTATTATTGACACCAACGACAAAATTAGCGATAGAATTCTTAGAGGGGTCTAAATTATTGTGAATTAAATTATCAACACCATAGATGTAACAATTGCTTCCGAATAATAGTTTATTATCTTTACCAAAAACGAAACTTCTTTGTACGTCGTCGTTTCCCATCATTAATATATTTTCACCCATAGCAAAACTCATGGAAGTTTTTATTTGAACGTATTTACCAATACCAATTGAATTTCCACTTACTTCGACGTCATCTAGACCGCATTTAATAAAGGGAACGCGAACTTCTTCGCCAGTAAGAACATTAACGGTTGAAATTCTATTAATATCTAGAGCAGCTTTGGTGTGGTGTGTGCCAATACCGATAGATTTCCATACAGAAACGATACCATTGCTGGAGTTATCAAAAATAGCGGTGTCGTTATATACTCTTGTTTTCATCCATTCTTGGTCTCCGATTGTCATTCTACCTTCTACAGAAAATTCTGCTTCAAATAAATCTCTATCGAATAGATTTTTAAGCACACCGACATTTACGTTTGATAGGTATACCAAAGGATTATTTTGTTCATCGACGCCTGCTTGCCAATCGCCTGTTTGGGCGACATCTGATTCAACTTTAATAGTATGGTCGTATCCGTTTTCATCAGTATAAATCATTTTAGAACCATTAAATCTTATTCCACCTGGTGGTTTATAACCAGTAATAGTTGTTTGTTTACTTAAAATCATGTAATTAGATGCACGTATATTACCAGATACATCTAGCATAGCAACATTATAAGGTTGCAACGCTTTTGATTCGTCGGGGTCGTGTCCTAATAATAATTTACCATCATCTCTCAAAAGCATTTTAATATTTTGACCGCTAGTATCCATTGTGTTATTGTTATCGCGATTTACGATAAATTTCAAACCCGTAAACAATCGATTTGCGGTTGGGTCGTGATTTTTAAATCGTTCATAAAATCCTATACCAGTTGCTTCTGAACCATCTTCTTTTTCGCAAAGAGCGAAATTTCCATCGTTCGCATAATCAACCCTTCTTTGTAAAGCCGTATCTCCGAAAGATAACCTGGAAAAGGGCTTTGTGGTGCCAATTCCGACATAAGTGGTACTTCCATCATTATCATGAAATAATTCCAAGTTATTACCTCTTTGCCAGAAATTTGATCGTGTAAAAAGAACACTTGTCGCCTTCAAGTTCCTGTTTCTTGATGCTCCGCCATGTTGTTTCCATTGTGACATTTATATATCACACTAATATTATTTTTCTTAATTCTTCGCATTATTTTTTTTCTTATTATTACGGTGCATAAAGTAGTATTTTTTTTTATAATTTTTAACCTTATAAATAAGTCTAAATATCTAAATATTTATTATATTTACATATTTCAAAAATGGGATATTTAATCGAATTATCTTTTTCATTGAAAAATATTTCAGACTTGGATATATTGAAGAGTAATATTGTTGCTAATGCGAAAAAAAATAATTGTTCTTTTTATTTCGAAGACTTTGATTTTAATAAAACTTTTGATTGTGTTTATAATTTTACATTCCCTGACAATGAAAAAAATTTAATATCATTTATTCGCTTCATTAATACCATTAATAAAACAAAAATAGATATGATAGGATATGAAGATGGTGTTATATATGCTTCAAAAAAATATTTGAATATGATGAATAAAACTAAAGCGATGGATTATATTAATAATAAAAAATATAATTCTTTTAAAATAAATAATCCTAACATATATCGCGCATTAAAAAATTAACATTTTTTGAATTTACCTTTTTTTGAACCAATTTTATACCTACATTTCTTTTTTGTTTTTCTTTTTTTCTTTCTCTTTTTTCTCCTACTTTTGCTTCTTTTAGGTTTTTTTAATAAAAATTCTAAATTTTCCTGGAGACTTTTGGAAGAGGGTGGTTTTTTAAATAAATTTTTCACATCTTTATGTTTTAAATCGGCGAAAGTTACTTTATTATTATTTCGCGCTTTAATTTTTGCTCTGTCACCATCGTATATAATTTCGTTCTCTCTAATATTTTGAACTTTGCCATTTACGGATGTGACGGCTTTTGAAGAACTTTGGAATTTAAGTTGCATTTATAATATTTTAATATTATTTTATTATAAATAATGGAAAATAATAAAGACATAAATTTATCAAAACCCAAAATATATAGTTCTTTAAAATCTTTAAAAAATACAAATACTAAAAAGATCAAAAAAGAAACAAAGAAAGAATATCTAGATTCTTTTTATACAACGGAATATATAGATGCCTATTTTAAGAAAAAAGAACTAAATATAACGCACTAAAATTAACGAACTAAATATAAAGCACTAAATATAAAGCACTACGAAAAAGACACCATCCAAGTATTAATTAGAAATTGAATTGATTTAATAACATAAATTATTATTAAATCAAAATGACTCTTAACAAGAATTTTATCGAATTATTAACACAAATACAGACGATTAAGTCTAAAGATGGAAACTTCTTTAGAGCGAAAGCGTATGAAAAAGCAAAGGATGCGATTATTACGTATAATAAACCAATAACTTCAATCGATGATATTCGAGAAATACCAAATATTGGTAAAGCTGTTATTGAAAAGTTTGAAGAATTTCTCAAGAATGGGTCTATTTCTATTATAAACAAGGCTCAAAATAACCCCTTATATATTTTACAAGATGTATATGGTATTGGACCTAAAAAAGCGGGAGAACTTGTAAAAAAACACAATATTACTAGTATTTCACAGCTTAGAAAACATAAAGATTCACTCCTTAACAGCGTTCAACAGAAAGGTTTAAAATATTATGAGGATATTATTGAACGTATTCCTAGGAGCGAAATAGTTGATTATCAAACTATTATTCACGCGAATTTCCAAGAAATTAGTAATTCAAAAGAAAAATTTGAAATAGTCGGTTCTTATAGAAGAGGTGCCGAAACTTCTGGCGATATTGATATTATACTCGAATCTTCGACATCAACTTATAAAGCCTTAATTCAAAAATTAATTAAAGATAATATTATCATTGAAGTTCTATCGTTTGGGAATAAAAAATGTTTATGTATAGCAAAATTACCAGGTTCTAATAACCTTGCTAGAAGATTGGATTTTATGGTTACACCTTCGGAAGAATGGGCGTTTGCGGTATGTTATTTTACTGGAAGTAAAGAATTCAATACTCTTATGCGAGAAAGAGCCAGACAAATAGGTTACACTATGAACGAACATTGTTTTACCCAAATAATAAACGGCGTTAAAACTACAAAACTTGATAAGAAATTCACATACGAAAAAGATGTGTTTGAATTTCTAAATGTAGAGTATGTCGAACCTTCTAAAAGAAATGCGTGTAATTTCAAAATTGTTGATGCGAGTGCTACAACACCGGTTCGGAAGAGCAAGAGAAAAACTAGAAAAAAAGTTCCTATTAGAATTCATATAAATCGATATATTAAAAACAACGAATATATCGTTGAATTGACGGAAGAACAGCTTGGTGATATTATCAGATTGGCAAATAATAATTATTATAATAACAATACTCCAATTATGACTGATGAAAAGTATGATTACATCATTGATTTTATGAAAGAAGTTTATCCAAATAACACAGTCGTGAATGAAGGTCATACACAAGTCATTATACACGAATCTCGTAAAATAAAATTACCGTATGAGATGTGGTCTATGGATAAAGTAAAAAAAGAAAAGGATGTCAATAGAAAAGTTAAAACTTCGGGTAAGACCCGTATCATAAGTTGTAAATTAGATGGATGTTCTCTAGGATATTCAACCGAAAAAGGAGGCGTAATGTTATATACTAGAGGAAATGGGACTATTGGTCAAAACGTAACTCATCTTTCGAAATATCTTAATCTTCCAGTATATCCTGGAATAAGCGTAAGAGGCGAGATTCTGATTACCAAATCGAAGTTCCAACAAAAATATTCTAAGAAATTTGCTAATCCAAGAAATTTTGTATCCGGTATTCTTAATTCTAAAACAATTGATCCAGAAGTAGTTAAAGATTTAACGTTTGTAGCATATGAATTGGTTGAGCCGCAAAGAAAACCAGAAGACCAGCTATTATTTCTTGAAAAGATTGGATTTACAGTTGTTAAACACATCAAGGTTGAAAATTTTCATAAAGCACCCGACCCTTATAAGTTTTTAAAAGATACATTAATTAATTGGAAATCGGAATATTGTTATGAAATTGATGGGATTATTGTAACTAGGAACTATCTATATGAGAGAGTTTCAAGTAACCCGACGCACGCTTGGGCTTTTAAAATGGTTACACAGGACCAAATAGCAGAAACACTAGTCGAAGAAATTATATGGTCTCCAAGTAAAGACGGTCTTTTAAAACCCAAAATACGCGTGAAACCAGTGAAATTATGCGGAGTTACTATAACTTATGTAACCGTCCATAATGAACTATGGCGAAGAAACCAAGGGATTGATGTTGGTGCTGTAATTGAAATAATTCGTAGCGGAGATGTTATTCCAAAAGTTCATAAAATTATCAAAGCCGTAACGCCAAACCCCCCACCATCTCATTTCGAGGTTGTTTTAAAAGGTGTTGACTATGTATTGGTTAATTCAGAAAACAATATGATTGTTCGTATGAAAGCGTTGCACGCTTTCTTTGAAAAAATTGGCGCGGTTGGATTGGGTAGAGGAAACGTTCAACGAATAATGGACGCAGGTTTTAATACTATGGCACAAATTCTTGCTATGAAATATGAAGATTTTCTGGCAGTGAATGGTTTTAAAGAAAAAATGGCAATGAAAGTTTATAATGGAATCCGAACTGCTATTGAAAATATTGATTTACCGACGTTTATGGCGGCCACTAATATATTTGGAAGAGGATTGGGCGCAAAAAAAATGAAAATTATATTTGATAATACACCTGATATTCTTGACAAAAAATATGATAAGATCAATACCACAAACGGCAATGGCTTTGGTAATACAATAAGATATAATCTTATTACGGGTATGGTCGGACTATCAAATAAATCAGCATCAATGTTTGTTGATTATCTTGATAAATTCAATGATTTTATTCAAAAATCAAACTTAACTCATATTTGTAGACAAACTTCTTCTATTGTTGATCCCGAAAGTCCCTTTTGTGGCAAAAAAATTGTATTTACAGGATGTAGAAATAAAGAACTTGAAAAATACTTGTGCTTAAATGGTGCTAATCTAGGCACTTCTATAAGTAAAAATACGGATGTTCTTGTTTACAAAAATAAATCTGGTAGAAAATTTGAAAAAGCAAGAGCATTGGGTATAAAAACACATCAATTTGATGAATTCAAAGCTTTAGTTATGAAAGGATAATTATAAAAAATATTACAAAACTTTTTTTATAATTTATACGGACCGAAAGGATGGCAATGTTGTAATTCATTATGTTCGTCGCCTATATTTTTATATAAGTATCGTTTCAAAAAAGAGCTATGCGAGACAATCGCAATTTTTTTTTCAGGTCTACTTTTAATAAAATCCAACATTTGGTGTATTCTTTCATCTAATTCTTGAATACTTTCTTGTTCTTGGCGCCATTCGGTGTCTTGGTTTATTTGGGAATAATTAATTATTGGATAATTATTTTTCAATATATCAACTGTCTTTCTTTTATTACATAATTCTTCTCCACCTTGTGGATATTCCATTAAACAATCTAAAGCAATAAATTTTGTACTATAAAAACTATTACTACCAAATATACTTAATGCTGTGCTTATAGTTCGTGATAAGGGGGAAACTAAAACTATATCCATATTTTTTAACGCGTCGCCATTATTAATGTATTTTTCGCGACATTCTGCTGCTTGTAAATATCCCTTGTGTAATAACGGTGTATCTTGATATTTTGAATAAGCTTCATTGCCAATACTCCAGTATAGGTCGTTGTGTAAAGCATAACCGTGTCTAATAAAAAAAACTTTTGACATATAACAATCTTAATTGTTTTAATTTTATGTATATTTTGTTGAATATATAGATGATGCTGGCATTTTTAAATTATTATATAACTTCCTTTTTACAATTTTTGCGTGTTTTGATATTTTTCCATTTCCATACAATATGCGCCTTATCTGACCGAATTTTTCAGTATCCTTACTTCCATCTTCATCCGCAAATATATTCTTTTCAATCTCCATAAATTTGAATAATAATTTTGGAACTAACATATTACAAATCGATTTCATCATATCATCGGTTAATTCCTTCCATTTAGTTTCTTTATTTGTAAAAATAGCTATTCTATTCGGCATTTCATTGAATGCTTTGAACGGAGAGTTCTCATTATAAATAGCTTGTGTTAATATATCAGTAATTCCTACTTGAAATCCATTTACTATCACATTATCCAATCCTTCTTTTGAAATTTCTAAATTTTTTATCCACTCCCAATAATCTTCACTTTCAACGCGTTCATTTAATATTTCTAACAAATTGACATTGTGTTTTATCTTTTTGCTTTTTCTTTCTAATTTTTGTATTCTTAATTTCATTTTTTTCTGATTTTTCGCCAGTATTGTAACCATATCAAACAATCGGTTAATTGTAATACCGTTGCTCATTTCATCGCGGGGGTCATACGATAGAACAGAACATACTTTATAATGTTTTTGTTGTTGTTGCTTGGTTTTAAATACTTTGCTACAACACGGGCAATTTACAGACATTGAAAAGAATTAATGGTTATTATCTAAATCAATTTTTATATATTATTATTATATAATGCGCAATCATTTTAGTCTTGGAGATTGGGATAGAAGGGGAAATAGTCATCCATTTGGAAACGTGCCTTTCGTAAAACCAACGAACATATCATCATCACATTATACATCTTCTAAAAAAAACTTAACAGTTATTAAAAAAGATGGTGAAAACCAAACACAAATTGTGGAAAATAATTGTACGAATAATAAAGGTATATCCAATGTAGGTGGTCCGGGGGATAAAACTCAAGCAATATCAAAAAATAATACATATTTAATGTCTGGCGTAAGTGGCTTAAGCAATAAAAGGCGTCTTTTGGTTTCTGGAAGCGGGGTTGATAAAAAACACGGTAGTTATAATCGTTATTTAGCTAGAAAAGTTGGTTGGGCTATAAATAAGCAGCATAATATGACGTGTTAAATCATTAATTTTTCTATAAAAAAGGTATATTTTGAACCCTTTGATACACATATACACCACTTATCCGAAATCCTATTATTTTTCATTTTTTTAGATATACTACTTGGTGATATTAATATATCTTTTTCTATATCTCTTAACGAGGTATATAATTTTATAGTTTTATCAGGATAAAGTACCAAATAGTTATTTTTTTGAATATATGACAACATTTGTTCCTCTGTATTTAATTCGCCGTTCATTTTATAATATTATTAGAATGTATTTAAATATTTAATTTAAATACATATATGCTTTCGCGAGAACAAGCTATTCGAGAATTTAACCTTTTCATGATATATTCTTTTGCTTTTTTGTTTTTTATATTTATCTCAATTGGTTTAAAAATATACCAGTATATCAGATAACTATGAATTCGTTCTTCGATTCTTTTTTGATTTCAAGTGTTGCTTCAATATGCTCGAAAACTACCTCTGCGCCGTTAGAGTTGTGGAGAATACAGAGACAAAATTCTTTTATTCCAAATAGTTCTTTAAGAAGTGTTATTCAAAAAGAAGGATGGAGATATTTATGGAAAGGCAATGGTGTAAATCTTGTTAAAGGCATACCACAATATTCATTGAATTATGCATTATTTCGCGAATTCAACGATTCTATAGACAATAGATTAATATCTGGAATTATTTCAGGTTCTTGTTCTATTGGTATTATATATCCACTTGAAACTACACGAACGTTTTTATCATTACAGACTAATAAAAATAAATATAAGGGTATATTTGATGTTATAAAAAAAACTTCCCATAGAAATTTATATAATGGATTTTCTATGAGTTTATTTGGGTTTGGAACTTTCAGTGGGTTATTATTTTCATTTCAAAATACAATCAATGAAAATTATCCTAATTTAAAACCTATTAGCGGTGGCCTTGCGAGTATTGGGGCTTTATCTGTATCATATCCAACTGATTTATTAAGACGTCGTATGCAGCTACAAAATTTCGATAAATCAGTTCCTGTATATGATAATTATAGAGATCTATTTCAAAAAATATATAAACAAGATGGCGTTCGCGGATTTTATAGGGGTTTATTACCAAATTATTGTAAGGGGTTTGTTCAATGGAGCGTTCATTTCTTTGTTCTTTCCTTGCTAGAAGAAGACCTGAAATCAAATCGGTCTTCATAAATTAATCCATGAATAATCAAAGAGACCGACAATCCTTGTAAAAAATAAATTATTTGTTGATTTTTTAATCTTATAAATAAAGTTAAACACAATATAACACTAAAAAACAACCAATGATGTATATGTTTGTTATAAATTATTAATTTAGACTCTTTTATTCCTAAAAATGGTATATTAACTTTTATCTTCGGACAAGTCCTGCATATAAATCTATATCCAAAAAAATTTATTATATATATAATACCTATTAACACACCAATTAATCTATATTGATAAATGAAAAGTATTTCATCTTTCATGTTTGTCTCCAGCATAAAAATTGATTTGATTTTATTTTCTTGAATTAAATTAATACAGTATGACTAGCTTTTTCGACACCAAATTTAATACACGCAATACAATGTCTTATGATGATTGCAGCGACCAACCAACCGCAGAAGATATTCGACAAGAGAGGCAGGAACAGGAATGGTATAACTATGACGGGGAGCAGGGTAGTTGGAAATCAGCTTCGCCCATTGCCGAGGAAGAAAGAGGCGTCCACGTCGTCTTTTCATCATCGGACGATGATACTGATACTGATACACAAGAAGATTATGGCAAGAAAACCACAATATTTAATAAAAAAGCACTGGCTCTGGCGTTCAACGTATTTGGGATGAATACGGCGGATGAAAGTACAGACAGCGAATTAGAAGACCTTCTTGGAGAACCCCCTGGAGGACCCCCTGGGTTTGGGGAGATTTTCTCCCGAAATTCTCAGCCCTGTCTCGAGCTACCAAAACCAAATCGGCTGGCTAGACAAATTAATAATCATAAATGGGAATTACCATTGAAAATGTTGAAACATTTCAGATTACACTATATCCACGTTGAGACAAAATGGGTGTTTAAAACAGACAAACCTTATACCAACGGAGGAGGTGTGAGAGGAGCGTGGGTTTACGCAATTTTTAAATTACGAAACGATGAAAAACAAGAATTGGTTCCTAAAAAAGTCACAATTTATGTGCCTGAATATTATGCCTCTTCTGCCTATGATTGTGGTAGGAAAGATTTCGACGACCAACGCGAATTTTGGCAATTCTTGCGTTCGCCTCAATGGTGGAGAGAGGTAAGTGAATTTAGTAACAATTCCAGATTAGTATAAAAATTTATTAAAACTTAAAACTTTTTTAATTTATTAATTTATTATGTCAATCAAATTAATAAATATTGATGAATTCAAACAAGATTTCGAGGTTTCACAGAAAAATAAGTCATTTTATGGGGAAGTTCGAACTGATTTTAAACTTATAGACAAAATGTTAAATCTAATTCCTCAATCTTTGTTTTATTTGCCTCATAAAAAATGGTTAGACCCTTGTTGTGGTAATGGATATTTTATGATGTGTTTATATAAAAAATTATTTTTTACTTTATCTGAATCATTTCCAGACGAAGATGAGAGACACTGTCATATTGTATCAAATATGTTATATATGATTGAGATAAATAACGAGCATATTGACACATTATACGATATGTTTGGTAAAAATGCGAATATTATATGTGATGATTTTTTGAATTATGACGCGAATTCTTTGAATATTGATATTATTATCGCAAATCCTCCATATAATTTTCCTAATAAATCTTCCGCTATTTGGAATAATTTTATGACAAAATTCGTCCATACTCTGGACGATTACGGTCATTTACTTATTATTATACCATCATTATGGTTGAAAAAATCTCATTTATCCAATAGTTTCATCAATCAATTCCATATTTCTTCATTACATACAATGAGTTCTAGTGAAACTAACAAAATATTCCATTATAAAGCACAAACAGCTACTACGTTTTTCCATTTGCAGAAAAAACCGTCTGATAATTTCATAAAAATTTTTGATAATTCTTTAAAACAATACGTCCAATATAATACTAAATTTACTATACCTATGAAAAACCAATATTTTATGTCAAAATTTAAATCTTTCGTTGGAAACAACTATATAAAGGTTGAAAAAACGAACCTAGACATTGGTTTTCGTAACAAAACAACGCAATTTAGTTCTGTAAAAAGTGATATATACAAATATAAAAATATACATACTTGTATTTTGCCTAAGAATAAGCCTATATTAAAGATAAATTTTTCTAATAACCCTTGTTGTTATTATGGAAAGCCTAAAATTATATTAGCTCATAAAATGTACGGTTTGCCATATTATGATAAAGAGGGGGTTTATGGTATTCCAACAAAGGATAATTACGTTATAATTAATAAAACACACGACGAATTTTTAAAAATAGAAAAAATATTCAATTCTAAATGTATTCGACTTATTTTCAATTCTTTCAGGTTTCGCATGGCAACCATTGAAAAAGAAGCTTTTGAATTTATACCAAATTTATCATTATTAAATAGAATAGATTGGGATTTTTTCGATAGTTCTTTATTAACACATATTAAAGCAGACTTGGCATTATATGAAATCATGACAAAATGCGATATACATACTAATATTTTCAAAAAAATATTTATCTGAGTTTGTTTCTTCTTTTTTTTTTTAATTTATTATATTAATGTCTCGTAAAAGAGCTCTTTCTGAAACCGGTTTAGCGTTATTCTCGCAATCTTATGTAGATGAGAAATGTATTACCAAACCTTCGATTGGTTGTTTAAGAAGTATATTCCATAAATTATTTACAACCGACTATGATATTCGCCTCGATGATACTTCAAATAATATGAAAACTTCTTCTTCAAAAGTTTTAAGTTTATTATATTCATTGAAAAAAATACCAGAAATACACAACAATGCTATTTCTAATTTAGTAGCATTGATACTAAGTAATGGAGAGAAAATTCTATCAAAACAACAGGTTAAATATAATATTGGGTTCTATCTTAACCTGGCAAAAAAAGCTATATCTGCGAACGACCATCAAACAGCCATCTTGGTAAAAGCCGCAATTAGCAATTTTAATATAACTAGACTAAAAATTAAATATAATAAAAAAATGAAAGAAACAATTAAGTTACTTGATCTTAAATATGGCGATTTTAAAAGTATGCATTCTAAGCATATACAAGATATGATTGAAAATAAAAATAATAAAAATTATTTCCCATCTACTATGGTTTTACATATGCATTTAAAAAAAAACAGAACATATGAAAAAGCATATAGACGATTCGGTTGTAAAGATCTTGATAAATTAAATGCTCTCAATTATGAATTACACGAGGTTCAATCTATAAAATATCAGGACCACAAACAAACCGATTATAAATTGTGTCCTATTTATGAAAATGACCCGTTGGAACTGGAAATAGCTAGTAAAATTAAAGACCAAACCGTCAAATCAAAAAATATGAATACAAACGAATTTCTTCACACACTATCAATCAATGTAAATAAATAATTGAATATGTTATAATATTTATATAATATTTATAATGAACTTATTAAAAGAACGAGCTGTCTGTAATTATATTGGATTGGCTCATTTTGATAATAAAACTTACCTAGAAAATGAGAAATGGAAAAGTCGGAAAAATTTCACCGGTTGTGTTTATGGATTACAGCAATTTTTACCAGATACAATTCCTTATGAAAGTGATGTCTTTATGATTGATATGAATAATGAAACCAACCAAATTATTGGAGTTGGTTTAATTAAAAAAAAATATATACCTCAAAATAGAAGTCGTATTTATGAAAACGAAGACTTTAATAGATTTGTTATTAAAAGCCCCTTTTATAGAAATAGAAAATTTCTTATTGACTTAGATAAATCAATCGTTGAATTTTTAGAAAATATTCTTTTTAAAGGATATTCTCATTTAAAAAGGACTAGCAACATGACATTATCTTTCGATAGAATAGCTCAACAACCAATCATCGGGACAGAATATAATGAAAAGAAAAAGAAAAAACGTATTTATAAATGTAGTATTTGTGGATTGTCGAAAAAAGGACATTGGTGTAATAAATTACGACAAGTAAATAATAATAAATTTGATGGGGAACCTTGGGTCGAAATCAATTATAATTGTCCTGGGAAAAGGGTTGTACCAAACCAAGCCAAATATAAAAACTGTAATTTATGCGGAAAATCATTAAAGGGACATAGTGGTTCCAGGCCATGCACTTGGAAAAAAAGAAATACTTGTAATATTAAAAAAGTTATAAAATTTTTAGAGACTTTATTTATTTAATAATAACGTCTATGACCTCTCAGTTCCCTTAATTGTTTTGTAAACACATTATACCACAAATTAATAGATTGCAATATATTCGGTTCTACTTTAACTTCAAAATTATTTTCTTTAAATAATCTCCAATGTTCTGAAATTATTTTTGGTTTCATTTCGACACCTATTGATGGAATGATAGAATTGTATCTAAACTCGTATTGCCTCCAGCTCATTGTATCTGTTCTGCCATCTCTTTTAATAAACGGAACTTTTAAATTAAAACTTTTTGAAAATTTACTTAATTCTCCATTACAATAATCTCTTACTTTCTCCTGCTTTTCCCATTCTTCGCATAAAATTTTATAAGTCAAAGGCTGTGTCGTCGTCATTCTTCTGAAACTATCTGAACCAATTCTAAGATATAATTCAAATACATCGAAAATTGCCCTGGCTTTTTTCATCTGTCTTTCTTTTTTTAATAAAGTTGTTTTCATTTGTTTTTCCGTAATTTCTTTCAGTATATAGTCAATTCTTAACTTTGTATTATCTTGGTTATTATTTACTTTTTCCCTCCAAATCGCTAATTCCATCATTTCGAAATGCCTTAATCCGCTGTGTCTTTCAATCATATTATGAATTACATCTTTTATAAAATGAATTTCTAATGGCAATACAAGTCTATCTTCACATTTATAGTCAATTATATTATTTCTTAAGATGCGATTTTTAAGTTCATAGTCGTTGGGCCAATTATTTTCAAGAAATGTTTTTCTCTCGTCTTTATTAAATCTTGTGTATTCTTCTAGTTTTTCAATATTTGAAAGAAATGCGTTCTTGGAGACGGAACGTTCCATCCAATTGATTGACTTATTTTTATAATCATAATGAAATGTCCTATCGTCGAGTCGGTTGTAAGCGTCAGCGGGGTGGTTGGTGCCAGCGCGAGGTGCTCTTGACATAATTATCAAATTTAAGTCGGAAAATAATACTCTTTGATATTTGTCATGATTAAAGAGGTGTCCCATGCTTATTTCCTGTTGCCTTGTCGAGGAGCTTGATGCTATTGTTATATTTATGTTGGTTATAGCCCTTTTTACTAGTTGATAACGTGGCATTCCACCACAAGGAATATCCGCACCAGGCATTGCTACGGCATCACCCCCGTTATTTACCCATTGATAATAATGTGGATTATGGACGTGCCCTCTTACCTTTTTACCGGTTCTCCACGAAAAAGCTATGTGACATTGCGTACACCACATCTGGTCGCAACCAGATATTTTATATATAGAACAATGACAATTGGGACAAGGTTTAGTTTCCTTTTTTAAAGCCCGGGCAGTTAATAACGTATTTGGGTCACACGTATGTTCGGCATCCTTCGCATCGCCTTTAATTTCAAAACAATCTTTACATACCCAAACATTACATACACCACACTTCCATTGAGATGATAAGAAACCATTACAATCATTATTAGGACAAGCTCTTTGATATTTTTCTTTCTCTTCTTCCCCCGCATCGTCTTTTAATAATGATTCGCCGCGCACTGCTCTTGAAATATTCTCTTCTCTTGTATCTCTCGACCTTCGTAAAGCGATGATTTTTCGTTCCAAGTCATATATTTGGTTGCCTTCTTCGTATTGAAGTTTCCTCCATTCTTTTACTTTCAAAACGTTTTCTACCGCCGGCATAGTTTCTGGAAATCTAGACTTTTCTACTTCAAATAACAAGTCTTTCTGATGAACTTTCCATTTTCCCCCCATAAAACTGGATAATTCTTCCGCGCAGAATGTATCGGTCCAATTCTTGCGACAAGACATACAACTTGGCGTCAATTGTTCTAATAAATATGTTTCAATACAAGTTCGACAACATTCGAAATCACAAGCGCTGCACTTAATTTTTTTTCTTTTTTGCGGTGTATATGTTTCACAGCATATATTACAATCGTCGCATACTTGTGGGCTTATATGGTTTTCTTGAATAAGTGATGTCATGTTGGTATTAATATATTTACATATAATTATATTAATTCAATTAATTTTTTTTTCTCGTATATTTTCTTCTTCTAGTTTTTTTATTTTTATATTTTCTTCTTTTTTTTGTTTTTCTTCTTCTTCTTTTCTTTCTTCTTGTTCTTCCTCCTTGTTTTTTATATTTTTCAACTCCCAAAAATCCACATATTTTTTTACAAAAACCATTTCCTTTTTTCGTGCATCTTTCATAGCAAGTTAATGGGTCTTCTAGTGTAATACTAGGGGGTGTTCCCACTCCCAATATATACCGCGTTGTTGGTGTAAATTTAGCTCGTGCGTCTTCGTCTCTTGGGAATTTTTTAAAGTCGTGGTATGGTAAATACATATAATAACCCATATCTCCCATATCCTCGTCTGGCGTTCGGGTTCGTTCCGACCGACGAAGCCAAGGCGAACCCGCATTCAAATGAGAGTACATGCCTTTATTTGGGGGAATTCCTATCATATTCACCCAATCACTACTATTTTGTCTATGAAAATGTTCTATATCCAAATCTTGCCTGTTATCCCTCCACTTCTGGTTTAAATCAGTGCCACTTTTCATAAATTCTGTTAAATAATTTTCCCATCCTGCTCCCACAGCTTGATCCATACCACACGGTTGTGGAATATATTTTTTAGTTGCTGTTGATGTAAAATCATCATTATAATGTCTAAAATTAAATTTAGAAAAATAATATGATATAACCATTGTTAAAGCAGCTAGTTTGGTTCCCATATAACCCATATTAAACCCCATTATATTTGCTAAATCTAGTAATTTTGCTCCACCTCCTCTCACGTTAGAACATAGTCCTTCTATATATATAAAGGGTTCCGACCTTTCTGGTTTATTATTAAGATCTTTAACAACTAAAAATCCGGTTAAATCGAAATCATCTGCTTTTTTTCTACTTGCTCGTGGTTCTCCATAAAGGGTTTTCATTTTTTCAATTAATTGTTTCTGGCCGTATTTTTTATCCTCGAAATATTCAGGATAATTTTCTAAAAGGGTTTCTGTGATATTTTTAATATGTCGGCGAATTGCACCTCTTGTTCCTATAAAATCTTCTAATTCATAATCTGTGGTGTTGGATTGTTGTATATCGACATTATGTGGAACGACTGATATTGCTATAAAGGTGGTCTCTTTAAGCATCATTTCTCTATCGAAGTAATTTCCAGGCAAATTGGCACCACAAGGGTATCTTCTTGCTCCCCATATATCTCCGTCGTTTTCGTCGTATTGAAGAGTGTTTATTAAAGCGTTGAAATGGGAAGGGTGAACGGTTTTGCCGAAACCGGCTTCTTCACTTTCTTTGGAAATATTATATTTAGCTCGTTTATTATTTCCGTTTTCCCAGGTGTCGGGATTTATAACGAACTCAGGAAAATGGATATTTTTTTTTGGAATTTGTTCAGCAAATCCAACTAAAGTAACCATATCGCCACTAACGTTTAAATGGTTATAGTGTTTCAGATTACCTAGATGACCCCAATATTCTCTCTCGTCGCTTTTATTGGGTGATTTATAAAATGGATTATAAAATATATGTATCCCATCAGAATCGGGGCGCCACAAGCTCAATGTTTGTTCTCTTTCACTTCTTAAAGAACTTTGTCTTTTTGACTTTTTTGACATAATATATAATATATTGATATTCTTTTTTTTGCATTTTTTTTAAAAATAAGCACTAAAAAATATGGACTAAAAATACAGCACTATAAAAAAGGCACTACGAAGGCTAATATTATTAACTATATTTTTATATAAAATTAATTAGCTGTATTAATTATATATGAATAACGAAGAAGATATGACAGATTTTGATGTAAAAAATTATCCAGTTACAGATTTATTTGCAATAATGGGTATTTTAGACCAACAACCGTTCACTAAGGCGGAAATTATAGATCATACCCAAAAATTTATTGAAAAATATGAAAATAATCCATTATTCAAGCGTTTCTTTTTCGATGTTAGAACGAGATTATTGAAAGAAAAAGACTACGTAATGGAGGATAATGTTTTTACTTATAAGAAAGAAGAAGGCGACCAAGAAACGATTATAGGAGATAGATATGAGAAAAAAGCAGGATTAATGGGCGAAGACCATTTAGTTATAGGTGAAATACGGCAGCCTTCAATTGGAGGTCATGACATCCCGTTCGTTCAAGGAGATAATAATCCTACAAAAAGATATACTGTTACCCGGATTGTTAATTTTGATAGTCATTATAGAACTATATTGGACCCATCGTCTGTGGCTTGTCCTGTTGCTGTTCCAAATAGTAATCAACGGTTGGACACTCCTACCAATTATACTGCTAATCTTTCTCAACCACTACAAAATGTCATACAAATAACTCTTGAAAATGCGGAAATACCAACTTCGTGGTATGTTTTTAATTCTGAATATGGAACAAATTACTATTGTACGGACCAGCGACCTGAGCCATATTCTATACCAAGTGGAAATTATGTTACGCCTAATCAGGTTGTAGATGAGATAAACAGTGTATCGGATGATCTTTTATTTAGTTTCAATCAATTTACCAATAAAATAAGTGTTAAAAATACGAGTGTCGGCAATGTAGTTATTCAATGGTATAAACCAATATCTTCTCTTAATCTATGCGTTGCTGGTGGCGGAGTTGGTCAAAAGTTGGACTGTAATTTGGGATGGCAATTGGGATTTAGACTTGATAATTATACTTTGGTTCCTAATAAAACAATAACAGGCGAGGCTATTTTAGATTTACACGGACCCAAATACTTGCTTATTTCTTTAGATGATTTTCAAAATAGTAAGCCTAATCAGGATATTATTTCTATTCAAAGCAATAAATCTAATTTTCAAATGCCTAGTTATTATAACAAAAACACGATGGATCCTGGTTGTGAACCTCCAGATTTTAATTTGTTCGTCCAAGCTTGTAGTGCGGCGCCTGTTAATTATGATTTGAGTCGTAATTTAACACAAAAACAATTATATACGGTCGATCAAATAAAACTGGCTATGACAGGCAAGCCAGCTGATAGATATTCAAGTCCAAATTCTACGGATATTCTTCATAAAGTTCCTCTTATTAGAAGCATACAAGAACCATATTCTAATATTTCTTATATCAATCCTCATCCAGAACTTTCAAAAAGAATATATTTTGGACCAGTGAATCTTTCTTCGTTCAGAATCAGACTTTTAAATGATAAAGGGCTTGTTGTCAACCTTAATAATATGGACTGGTCTTTTTCTATTAGGGTCACTCAAATTTATTCTTATTGAACGATGCAACATTTATCATACAGACCTTGTTCTGGTTGGAATTTTTCTTCTATTTGTCTTATATCAATGCCTTTTTTTACACCAGGTAATTTACTTCCTTTTTCAATATGTTCTAGTATATATTCTGTCATTTTATCCAACAAATATTTTGTATTTGCTCCGGTTTTTACTGATATTTCATATGATTTCATGCCATTTTCATCGGCAAATAGTTTAAATTCTTCAAATGAGACCTTTCTTTCCAAATCAATCTTATTTAATATTGCTATTAATGGCAAAGATTCTTCAAATTTATGAGCGTTATATCTTTTTAACCATTTTTCCATATGGTTTTTCCATTCTGTATCAGTAGCATCTATAACTAGGAATCCAGATGCGACGCCTTTATAATAATTTTTTATTATAGGAGCGAAATTTTCTTGACCGGCTGTATCCCAAAAATGATATTTGATTACTTTGTCTTTTATTTCGCGTTGAATAGCAACAAATTCTACTCCTATTGTAGCATCCATATATTGTCGGAATTCATTATCTGATATTCTATGAACCAAGCTTGTTTTGCCTGAATTTTGTTCTCCTGTTACTATAAGTTTTAATAGATAATTATAACTCATTAATATTATATAAAATATAAAATATAATATTATTCATATTTTTTTTTATATAATAGTATTTTATATGGCAAAAACTAAGAAGAAAATAAAATTTTTTTTGAAAAAGAAGAAGAATAAGAGGAAAAATAAAACCAAAAAAAAGATGAAATCAATCGTTTTTGATAATAAAACTATTTACAAAAAAAATGATTTTAATAAAAGGCCATTTCCGAATATTACACTTTTAAAATATAGAGCGGTTAGAATGGCTGATAATATGGTATTTGCGAGTTCTATCAGTCCGAAAAGCGCTATAAAAAAGCTATTGACAGAAGAATATCGTATTAGACTGAAATTACTTGTTAAAAAAAATCCTAGATTTCGAAAGAAAGCTGGAAATATTGATAAACTTTCGCCTACTAAATTGGAAAAAAAATATTTCGAATTATTAAAACTTGAAAAATAATTCTAATTATTTGAATAGTCGTTTAACATTTGATTTACAAACTTTACTACGTCTTCATCGATTCTATCGAAAGATTTCATTAATATATCATTATTATCTTTGATTTGATTTTTTATTTTTTTAACGTTACACAATAAATTTTTCTTATAATTCTTAATTGCTTTTGCGGTTGCCTCTACATTTTGAACGTTCATATTTGTCATCATCAACTGACGAAGAAAATCAATGCCTCCTATTATAGTTTTGGGACATTCCTTTACATTACATAAATAAATTGCGGGCTTTTCTCCATACATTTGTATAGTCCAATCTGGTTTGCCACTTACCCCTGAATTCAGACTTAAAAATACACCCCCATCTATATCCTCTAAACTAACCATTTCTTTTTCAAATTTTTTCACACCGGCTGTTTGGACGTTTTTTTTGTCTGTTTTTACTTCTATTAAAAATTTCTTTTTCTTATATGTTAATATCATATCTCCTCTACCGCCTTGTTGTGCTGTATCTTCAATTTCTCCTGTTGGAAAATAGCTTGTAAGCCATTTACTAACTAACTCTTCCCCCGCCGAACCTTTATTTACTGCCACTTTTTCATTGGAGGTTTCTCTATATAATCTTTCGCGCAATTCTTTTAATTCAGCTTCTTTATCATTTCTTAATTTTTCAAGTTCTTTCTTGCATTCACTTCGTATTTCAATTGATTTCTTATCTATTTCTTCATAAAATCCTTTATCTTTATTTGATAATGAAGTTTTCAAATTAGATATATCTTCTTCTAAAGTATTTACTTTGTTCTTATATAAATTTTCTACTTGTAGTTTGCTTTTTATGCGTGTTTGTTCTAAATTTGTATCATATTCTTGAATATCTTCTTGTATTTTATTTTCCAACGATGTTATTTTTTCTTTTAGTTTTTTATTTTTATCTCTGAACTTTTTCACTTGACTATTATGTTCTTTCTTTGTATTTTTTAATTCTATTTGGAAATCATTATTGCTCCAGGTCTTGTCTATTTCAGTGTTATAATCACGTAACTGGAGGGCTAATAGCCATAATTTCCACTGTTCTTCTTGTGGCATTTCTAATAATTTTTTGAATTCGTCTGATGATGGATGATTTTCAATTGGTATAAATACTGATTTCATTCTATATTCGGTTTTTTGTAGCGGGATATTAGCACCGGGAATTATTATACTTGAAGAATCAACTTGCATATAATTTATATATTAATACACTTTTAAATAGTTTAAATATATTGTTTGAATTATATATATGGATAATTTAGCTACTCGCAAGGAAAGGCAAGATATGATTGTGGAACCTCTTCATGTAATGGTTCATCTCGCATTACTCAACTATTGTCCCATCGGGACTAAAATAAGTATATCAGACAATACTTTACACCTACAAAAGCCTTCATACGTTCAAGGTGTCCTAAGGTGGTGGAGCAACGATAGTAAAGATGATTTATATTATCTGTTTCATGCCATTCGTAGATATTACTTATGGTATAAAAATACTAAAGACCTTAAATACAACTATATTCTCGAAAACTCGATTAAAGGGATTGGTAAATTGATTATTACTTATCAAAGTTGTAAAAATACCGCAATTACTCATTCTTTATCATTGTATAAAAATATACTTGAAATGGAACAACCCGACCTTTTCAGAGAAACCTCTGAAAACGTCATTACTATGGATAATGTATTTAAGGGCGTAACAGATTTGTATTCTAAACACCAGATTTTTGTTATTTTCAACACGTTAAAAATACTTGAAACCGAAACTAACGCTGAGTATATAAATCAATATTTGACTTCTTTAGAAAGTTTTTTCGTTCCTCTGAACGTTGAAATTCGTTCCTGGATTCATACAAATTTAAGTTGTTAAACTTCATCTTTGTCTTCTTTAGTAATAGTATTGTGATAATAATGACCTCCATGAGACCACGGTACTATTATCCACGCTTTATCTATTTCCGATTGCGTATTATTCAATACTCCACTCAACAACACCGGCAATATTAAAGTTAAATATACACATAAATTCTTTTTTCTCATTTATATATTATTAATTTAATTTTTATTTATTCTTAACTTAGTATATATGCCTGTTAATCTTCCAATTTTGAGTACAAGTGCTAGCATTGTTAATAAAATAAACGGTTCAGCACAAGAAATCGTTACTAAAGTAACCAATAGTGATCTTATAAGCACCGCGGGTAGAGGTGTTGATGGTATAATGAAAGATTTAGGAGACCTAGTTGGTGTCGTTCCTCTAGCCGGAGACAAAGTAGGATATGTTTTTAAAAAAGGTGGCGAAGCTGTAAAAGTTGTAACTGTCACTGGTAATAATGTTGTTATTGGTAGTGGTAAACTAGTCAATGGTGTTTTATCCGGTGTTACTGATTTAGTTGTATTAACACTAGACACCGCTAAGGGACTTGTTAAACAACTCACCTCTATGATTGGTATGCCAGTTAAACTTGGTGGTAGAAGAAGAAAAAGAAGAAGAAAAAGTAAAAGAAGAAAATCCAGAAAATCCAAGAAAAAAAAACGTCGTCGCACCAAAAGAAGACGCAGACGCTAATTTTTTAAAATAATTTATTAAGTTCTTTAATAAATTCTTGTTTTCCTATTGATTTAGGACCTACTGTATTATCATGTTGCCAAGTAATCGTGCTATAATATTTTTTTTTAAACTCCGTTCTTTCTTTAAAGGTTTTTGGTTCATTAAATACAATATAATAATGACTTTGGTCTGACATTTTAGTTAAAGCGATAGAATCCTGTAGCATATCTATCATTTTTCCTGCGTATACTCCTACTCTTCTTAAAGCAAAAGTGCATTTCATTTTATCTTTAACAAATTTATATCCTTTTGGATCTAATTTTGGCGGTACGAATCTATCCGTATCCATTTTCTTCCATATTTGAAATACACAAGGCACATTGTAATCTTGGCCTTCTACTGTAAATCCATCTATATCTATATCTATTTGCGATACTAAATGAAAACTTAACGGAATACATCTCTGCATACTCGCTTTTTTGAAGCTTTTTGGTAATATAAAACTAAAGGTTTTTGTTGTATCCGCTCCGCATATATGCTTTATAAACTTTTTTGCCAAAGACGACTGCCTTCCAAATGGCGGATTTCCTATATAATGACAGGGTAATTGAAAACAAGTCGATAATTCTAGGTTTAGGAAATCCTGCTTTTTTACTTGCGGATGGGCTGGTTCTATATCAAATGATACACTGTTATATTCTTGTAAATTTGATGTAAATGACCCGCTTCCAGCACTTGGTTCTATAATAATATTTCCTTCAGACTGTATATTTAACTTTTTCCATTCCTTTATACATTTCTTTGCCACGCCGGGTTTCGTATAGAATTTATCAGATACATCTCTTTTTAATCCTGTTTTCTTCATTTTATTAATATATATTATTATATTTAAATTATATTCAATTATTGATTTCAAATTAAGACCATAAAAACCTTTTTGAAAAATAACAGATTTTATTTGACACCTTTTATGAGGTCATTTTTGATTTTTTTCAAAAAGCCACACCTTAATGCTCTTAAAAAGTGGAGATTGGGTTCAATATTTTACTGTGTTATGTAGTAACAAAACTATAAAACATCTGTAATATGTATAAAATATTGGTAAATATTTCCCCATTTATTGAATTAAGACCATAAATACATTTTCGAAAAATAATATGTTTTTCCCAAGACCTTTTATGAGGTCATTTTTGATTTTTTTCAAAAAGCCACACCTTAATGCTCTCAAAATTGCTAATTTGAATTTTAGGCTGTTACTGTATTACCGTAGTAACGAAATATCTAGTACCTATAATATATATATAATACTGTACATTTAAGCCTAATATTTGAGGAGTCACTTTGTGCAAATTGGACATTTTTTGAATATGGAAATATGTCCAAAAGTGTACATGTACCTCCAAATTAGAATGCCCAAAATGTTCGAAATTACTTGTCGCTGCATTATGTAGGGAGTTACGCAAAAATTATAAAATTGTTTTGTGACTGAGAAAAAAAATCGGATGAAATGTACCTTAGAAATTAGTATTTAGAGATAAAATATCTTCGAAATATATAGAATGGTTTCCAAAATGTTTCCAAAATCATCAAAAACTCGCAAATCACACAATGAATTTTTTTGCGAGTTTTGTGACTATACAACGTATCGTTCTAATGATTACGAAAAACACATTAAGACCAACGCGCATAAGAAAAAATGTGTTTCCATAAAAACTATAAAATGCCAAAAAGTCGCATTTCATTGTGAAAATTGTGACAAGGGTTATAAGACGCGTTCTGGTCTGTGGAAACACGAACAGAAGTGTAAGTCTCGTAAGGCAAAAAGTCGCTCAAAAGTGTTTCCAAAAAACTCGCAAAACTCGCACGGTGAAATTTCGGAGACGTTTTATGCAGCAAAGTATAAAGACGAATATATTGAAAAGCTAGAGAATATAATAACAAGCGGTCAAATTGGCAGCCATAATAACATAAATAGCAATAATCACAGTAATAATACAAACAATATATCCATCAATGTATTTTTGAACGAACATTGTGCAGATGCGAAATCATTACAAGATTTTATAAATGAAATCAAATTCAAACTGACAGATGTGTTTGATGGAACATTGCCTATAAAAAATTCAGTATCAAATGTAGTCGTAAAACAGTTAAATGGCCTGTCAATAACTGAAAGACCGATTCATTGTACGGATAAAAAACGAGGAAATTTTATGGTAAAAGATAAAGAAGAAGGGTGGATTTCCGACGACGGCGATAAAATAACTCAAAACATAAAGAAGGTTCAGCAAAAAGCAATATTAGAATCATATTATGCTTTTGATAAATATTACCAACCACCTCATCCAGCAACAATACAAGATAAAAAAGATGCTATAGTGAATCCGCTAAGAACAAATATGATAAAAACCAATTCAAAAATAATTGCAGATGTAGCAGATGCAACATCTATAAAAGATGCCATAAAAACATTACAAGATAAAAAATAGTATTTTATATATAATGGGATTATCTATCTCGAAAATGTGCAATAAATCAAGTAAAAAATTGAAAAACATGCAAAGAAAGGTATTTAGAGATAAGAAGGTTGAAAATATTTATAAACAAATATCGGGCAATGATCCAGATGAGGTATATAAGGATCAATATGAACAGGACCTTGATTATAGCATAGAAATATAAATATATGAATAATTTATTGATATATTTAAGCATTGGGTTCATCATTTTGATGTATCGATTGAGCCATAATGGCATTATCTTCATTAGAAATGGCAAAAACTTCACCATCATAAATTGTAGTTTCAATTAATTTAGTAATAACAAGATACGGGTCGCAATTGGAAGATGGTCTTCTGTCTTCAAAATATCCTGCTTTTTCAAAGAAGGTTTTAGTAGGGATGCGAACAGACGCGGAACGGTCAGCAACTCCATAAGTAAATTTTTCCCAACTGGCAGTTTCGTTTTTTCCAGTAAGTCTTAATTTATTATCAGAAGAACCATAATTTTTAATATGGGTTTTATGGGTTTTTTCAAGTTTTGAAATATAAGATTTGATAGTATCAATTCCGCCTTCAGACCGGGTAGACATTGTGGAATAATTAGTATGGCAACCAGACCCATTATAGTCGGCATATGGTTTGGGATGATAATCTATAGAATACTTATAAATCTCAGCGGTTCGGTTCAATATATATCTGAATAATAATAGAGAATCGGCGGCATCGATGCCTTGACCGAAAATTTGAAACTCGCATTGTCCGGGTGCAACTTCCCAATTATATCCAGTACAAGAAATGCTTTCGCTTCCCAAAACATTATTTAAAGCATGTTCGGCTACTTCTCTATACTGAATCTTATCATGACCGACGCCACAATAGAATTCTTGGCTTTGTGAGCTCGTTCCCATCGCTATGGCTTGTTTATTGTCCCCTTTGTTTGTAAAAAAGAATTCTTGTTCTAATCCAAACCACGGGTCTTCCTTCATAGTTGTAGGATTATCGAAAGTTATTTGAGCTTGTCTTCTAGTATTATCTTTATGAGGAATATACACGATATTGTTTTTTTCTTTTGATTTAACTTTATCTATAATCCAAGTATCGCATAAAACAAGGAATGCTTGTTCCTCTCGTCTAAAAGGGTCGCGTGTAACTTTGATGGGCCTGATAAAAACTTCTGATGATTTACCATTTGCTTGATTAGTAGAAGAACCATCATAATTCCATATAGGAAACCCGGATTCAGGGTCGTGGTTTAAAAGAATATTTGTTTTAGAACGGAGATTTTTATTGGCATCAAGCCATATATATTCGCAAATTACATTTGTCATATTATAAATATAAGATTAAAATGATTTTAAATCTATTTTCTTAATTATAAATATATGTGTGGAATATTTGGAGTATATAACAAAACAATTGGCCAAGTATCTGATTTAATTGCTGGCTTGAAATTACTACAACATCGAGGAAAGGATGGATTTGGGTTGATAAAATTTAACAATAGAACATACCGCGAATATCGTGCGGAAGGAATTGTGAAAATGTCGTATGCAAATATGAAACACGATATAAAAGCGGGAATAGGTCATACTAGATATAAAACATCAGGAAGCTCCACCATAGAAGGGAGATTAAATGAATTGCAACCTCTGAAAGAAAAGTTTAAAGGGCAATATATATATATAGCACATAATGGGAATATACCTCAAGTAAAAGGCCACGATACTACATATTTATTACAATATATATGCTCTAAACAAACATATTCAATAGAAGATGTGTTGATAGATATAATGAATATGATCCCTGCCTCCTATAGTATAATGATTTTATACAAAGGACAGATATATGCTACGAGGGATCGGTATGGAGTACGTCCTTTATGTATCGGAGAAGATAAAAATCGGTATTATATAAGTTCAGAAAGTTGTGCTTTACCAGAAAATAGTTATAAACGAGATATAATGGCAGGAGAAATTGTAAAAATAAATACAAATGGTATACAATCGGTCTATAAACATCCACGAATATATGACGGACTTTGTTTATTTGAAATAATTTATTTTTTGAATCCGAAAAGTTGGTGTGATGGAATAAATGTGAAAAGATTACGATATTATCTTGGCGAGAAATTAGCAGGAAAGGAAGGTGAGAATTTTAATAAGGATTATGTTGTAATAGGCATACCTGAAACAGGTATAATAGCAGGCAGAGGTTATGCACAAGTATTAAATCTAGAATATAAACAATTAATAAGGAAAAATAGAGAAGCAGGGAGGACGTTTATATTATTGACGAACGAAAGGCGAGTTCGGGCTTGTAAAAAAAAATTTTTATATGATAAAGACAATTTGAAAGATAAAAATATAATATTAGTAGACGATTCGATAGTAAGGGGGAATGTAATGAAGAGTTTGGTAGATAATTTGAAAGATTGTGGAGTAAAAGAAATACATGTAAGAATACCATCACCACCGGTGATAGATGTATGTGATTTGGGAATAGCTATACATAAAAAAGATGAGTTAATAATGCATAATAGAACAGTAGAAGAAGTGGGAAAAGAGTTGGGCGTGAATAGTTTGAATTATTTATATATAAATGAAATGGGAGGAATGATACCGAATGATAGTTATACTCAATGTTTTACAGGCGAAATATCTAAAGAAATAAAAGATTGGAAAGCAATTTATTGATTTTTTTCAAATATAACTTTAAAAGTGGGTGGAACATTATTAATCCAAATTTTTGTACGACGGGTTTCTTTCATCCAAGCAGATGGGACTATATTATCCAGCGAGCCTCTAGGTTTAGAGCCAAAGTTGCCATAATAACAATAAGCAATAGGACCATTTACATCAGATTTAATATTCCAAGTATCGAAAATGAGACCACCGAATAAATGTTGCCATTTAAAATCACTGTTTGAACCGGAACCTTCATCTCCGAATTTATCTTTATAACGAGTTCTGAATATATAGTATAATTCGCCGGCATCTTCGGCAGAAAATCCGTAGAAATCTTTCATGTCTTTTTTTAAAGAAAACAACATATGCGGTAGAACATTTAATAGAGCGTTTTCATCTTTGATAATATTTACCAACATTTTCAACCATTTATTAGAAGAAATTTTATGGGTGTCAACGAATTCTTCGAGTTTATATGAAGGTATGCTATATGCGGGACACCAAGTGTCCCTAATATGTTGTTTCCATTCTTCGGGGAATTCTTTTTGAAAACACATACTACACTTGTTTTTAAACAATGGTGAAGGGAAATATTTTTCGCAGCCGCATTTAAGGCTTTGTTGTTGTTGTAATACTTGTCGTAGCATATTTTTATTTGAATTAAATTGTTATAAATAGTTTAATTCAATTTTTAGCGCGTTGATGGTTCGGTTGTTTCAAGTTTGATAATACGCGTTGATAAATCTTCAAGAAGGAATAAAATGGCGGCGAGAGTTTCATCTTTAACCGGGAATTCTCTAGTAGGAGTTGGGTTTATATGCGGGTTTATAGTGTTGTGTCGGGGATCTGTGAATTTATTAGAAATGAAATGATATGTAATCAGATTGCCATTGAGGTTGTCTCTATAATGTTTTTGGTAGTCAGTTCCACCTTGTTGTAATGTATTTGGGAAGGAAGGTGGGTCTTCAATAGAGGCGAGAATTTCATCTGGATAACTAGTTAAATAAAGAGTGTCGAAATTATCAACAGAAGCATATTTTCTTTTCCAAGCATCTTTTTCTATATTATAATGATTATCTTGAACTTTTTTCCAATATCCGAACTGTCGTTTAAATATTTCATTTCGAATATTCTGGAAATGAATATTGGGAAGGGTGTCGTTTCTTAAGGCTTGTGCGATTTTGTCTTGTTCTTGTTTATATCTTACAACTTCTAGTTCTTCAAGTTGCTGTTTTAATTCTTGTATTTTTATTTGAATAGTATCCATATAATAACTATTATCGAACGTCATTTAAATCGATTTAATATCTATTGCAACAAGAAAGGTTTTTTACATAAATTGAGTTAAAAGTTTAGTCTTGTGTATTATTAACAACAAAGTTGTATGCCAAGTTTATTAAAAACGAACGAATTATTAAAAACGAACGAAAAAACAGTTAAAAATATGATGGAATGTGAGCGAATGGCCTTAACCTGTGCACCAGGTGGTGAGAATAATAGGGGTATGGAGATAATTGGACGTATGCCGATTAAGGGGGAAGGTTTCACAGCGAATGATATTGAAGGGTTGGGTCCGTATTTTGAGGAGTTGATGCCGCCAAAAATGGATGCTGAAAATAATTTATGTTTTCCGAAAGTGAGCGTATTAGACCTTAATGTCCTGAGCCTGGACGACGCGGTGGATGAGTTGGGGGATGAAGATCAAGCAAGAGTCTTGGTTTTAAGGGGTTGGGCGAAGGGTGCCGACAAGGATATATATGGGGAAATAGCACCGATAAGGTGGGATTCGGAGTATCTTGACCCGAACAAGTATAGGACGGAGATAGTTGACGGCGAGGAGGTTAAGGTACGAGGCAGGCCTATGAATAAACTTGCCAGAACCAACCTATGCTTTGTGGCTGGTAGAGAGCAAGAACCAAGCGTTCTCGAGGGTAAAGGGACGATATATGACCTTAAAAAGTTGCAGAAGCTGAATGAATGTGTGGAAAGATTGCGGGAAGAAATTGCGACGGGGTTGATAGAGATAGGTAGTAAAACCAAGGTAATAATAAACGTAGTAGAAGGAAACAGATATTATGACCTTAAAAAGACGGGAATAGGATTTCATGGCGACACAGAAAGGGTAGTTGTTATATGCCTTAGTATAGGCGGGTTCAACTATCCTATGAGATGGCAGTGGTTTAAGGACGGAATGCCTGTAGGAAAGCCGATTGAGGTCTCCCTTAATAGTGGCGATGTGTATATAATGAGTGAGAAGGCGGTAGGTTCTGATTGGAAGAAAGGTAGTCTATACACCTTGAGACACGCGGCAGGTGCCGCAAAGTATAGGAGTTTAAGTAAGTGGGAAAAGCGCCGACCTGGCTATGAAGCGAGAATTAAGGAAAGGGAGGAGAAAGCGGCAGCAAAAGCCAAGGCAAAGGCAGAACGAGCTAGTATTAAGACAGCATTTAAAAAAGTAAAAACTAAGAAAAAAGAACTAAAAAAAGTGACCTTAAATGAAGAAGAGAAGGAATTGGCGAAAGCCCTATTAGAAATGTAAGTATAATATAATATAGGAGGGAAGAATAGTGAGTATTGGCTCATATTTTTTAATTAACAATAAAGCAAATATGGATTTACATAAATTGAATAGAAAATTATATCTTGAATAATATTAATCAAATTATCACAATCATGAAATTCGCAATTTTCACTCTCATAAGTTTAACGCTAGTTATAAGCGCCAATGCCGGTGCCTATCAAAACGGATTTATAACCGGGATGGTAGTTGAAAAGATTTCTCCTAGAAAAAAGGCGGAATTTCATAGATATAATACAATGATTATAGATACAAGTCTATTTGACTTTCCATTGCAAAAAAATCCGGTGTGTAGACCCATACAGGTAAAGATAGCGAAAAATATACGAGTGCCATTCGGTGTGCGTATAATATTTATATTGATTACGATATTATGCGTTCAGCGCGGGATTAAAGATCCTGAGTTTGGTGAATTCATGGTAGGATATATTCTAGGAATGTTTATAGAAAGTATTATGGGCGATAATGACAACTAAATAAATAAAAAATAAAGACAGGAGACAGCTTTTTTAATTCAATGTGATAATTGATTAAAAAATTGAATTAAAAAATATACTATTTATTGGTTTAATTAACAAAATGAATACGTTGCCATTGACACAAGCTGTTCCAGTATCAAATTTGAACGCATCGAGAATGCCTGTGGCAACATTGGTGATAGAAGCAGAACCACAACAATCGATATTACACAATGGCATCGCTATTGATTTGCGAACGGATGAAGAAATAGAAGCAAAAATTGCAACAAAGATAATATCGATGAACCTAGACACAGATATAGAACCTTCATTGAAAATGTTGGTGTTAATACGTTATTGGCAAGAACAACACGGAAAAAATATATCACTTGATAAACAATCAGTAGATGATATATTACACATGATATTTCATGTGCAATCACAAGCTTTTAAAAATATGATGGATTCGGACGACATCCAATATCTATGTAAGGGCGAAATCGACAAAACGCATTTGTTATTGCAAGGATACGCTTATAGGAGTGTTTCTATATCGGGTGATCTATATAAACAAACAAGTAAAGCAGGTGTGAAAAAGCATTATTCGGGAATATTGATGAAAGTATTTTATGAATCTCTGAAGCAACGAGACAGTTTCATAGCAGAAATGGGGTTTATAAAAAATGATGACGACGATTCATTACATCCGTATGCGATTGTGATAAAAAAGAGTATATTGCCTCAAATATTGGAAGCCGTCGCAAGGGGCGTTAAAGTTGTTATAAAAGATCAATTAAGAGTTCCGAACGGTGTTATAAGTTGGTGCACTGACAAGTATTCAGATGTAACATACAATCCATCTCCTAATTTTAGAGCTAATAATATTACATATAACAAGACAGAAGAGTATAATTCAATAACGTCGTTCGTTGACCCATATATAAAATTTGAAATAAATTGGAATTTACTTAATCCCAATGCGGTTGTATTATTATAAAATCTAAATATATATATAAATGACGCTAGACAAAACAATAGCTTTAACAACGGTTGTGGCAATAACTTTTTTAGCAGGATATAGAAAAAAATCATCTCGAGAAGCGCTAAAATCACTTGTTTCAAATAAATTTTGGGTAATTAATATGTTAATCATAGTATGTTTTATTTTGTACGTCCATTATATTGAATTGCCAGAAACGGAGGATAAAGAAAAGAGAAAGAAAATTATAGATTCTATAAAAAAGGGGTTTTTGGCATTAGTAGTAGCAGTACTAGCCGAAATACATCTAACAATCGCGCCTTTTTGGGTGGTATATGCTTTTTCTTATTATATGCATGGATACGCATAGATAATAAATTGAATTAAAATAATAAAATAATATTTTTTTAATGTAATAAAAGATGTCACAAGTCGAAATTCAAGAATGTCCTGTATGTTATGAGGTGCTTAATATAAATACTGTAGTAAATCTTCAATGCGGACATAATCAATGCAAAACTTGTTTTTGGAAATGGACGAACGAACAAGGTGCGAATTCTTGTTGTCTATGTAGAAAGGCATATTTAACACACGAAAATCATACACTACCGGGAAAGCTCTCAGAAGGACGGCGGCAATTGGAAGACCAGCGTTTGGATAGTCAAATACTAGGACTCCATTTGGAAAAAGTTGAAGAAAGAATTGATGCCGCTGAGACACTCGAAGAAGAGATGGGTAAAAGATGTACTAATTTACAAGATACGCTTAAATATTTGGGGGATTTGCACGAGGATTTCCAATATAAAATAGAAGCTAGACAAAGAGAAATGCACTTTTTGGGACTGTCATATTCACCAAACGCAACGCGACGCAATGACCTCTTTTTGGCGAAATTTTATGAAATGAGGCATAAAAAATCATTGAAAATAGCTGAAAAAAAGAGAGATGGGAAGTTTAAAAAAGTAGTTGATGAACTAAATAATTATTTCTATTTCAACAAGAATGTTTACTTTAAATGGATACCGATTGGTCCAGACGAATTTATAAGAAACCAACTGCGTATCTTAAAAGTTATGACAACCGCTCTGGAAAAGGATGATATAAATATAAGTGAATCGAGTTGGATGTTTGAAGAAGATGAAACGAATTATGGATTTTGGGTGACAGAAGCGCAATCAACATATCTGCCTGTTTATGAAGATATATGTGTGAAGGAAGCATCAACTTGTACTACGGGGTTCAGGCAACCAGCTTGGTATAAACAAAAAATAGTGAATTGGGTGCTTCGAGGACAATCAGGTCATTCAAAAGAATGGACTGAATGGAAACAAAATTTGATAAAAATGGTAACGCTACCAATTTTCAATGGCACCTTCCCCGAGTATTCTTTTTGTAGTAATAGAATAGGACATAGAAGAAGTAATTGGAGTGAGAAAGACAATTATCTACAGCATCACGTGAGGATCTTGAGAAATAGATGGTATTTAAAAAACAATCCATGGGAAGGAGTTGATTTATCTACAAAATTTATCTCTAATATGTTTGAGGAGCTTGAAGAAGGTGAAATACTAGAAGACGAGCCGTGTCCGCATCCTGAAGCAGTGAATACCGAAAGTGAAAGTGAAAGTGAAAGTGAAAGTGAAAGTGAAGGTGAAAGTGAAAGTGAAAGTGAAGGTGAAAGTGAAAGTGAAGGTGAAAGTGAAAGTTCTTACCCCATGCCAGAATTGTCGTGGTCTCCCCCCGTTTCGGATGGGGAGGAAATTGTTGGTGACAGGGATGGTTATTTCGAGCCTGTATTTTTAACAGAACATCCGTCATTGTCGAGGACACGCTACTACTAAATTATAAAAAATGAGAGTTTTTCTCTCCCATAACAATAATAATTCAAATATATATTTTAAATTTTAATATATATATTTTTTATTTGCGTCTTCTTTTATGAGTACGTTTCTTCTTCCTTTTACGCGATCTTTTTTTTGTTTTTTTCTTCGTTCTTCTCTTTCTTCTCTTTCTTCTTTTTCCACCGCTTTTACCTTGTGGTTTAATTACTAATTTTAGCTTTGTGCCATCTTTGAATACATTGGTTTTAACAATATCTTGGGTTTCACGTTGTTTGGGTGGCGTTTCATCAATAGGAATATAATCTAAAGGGCTAAGTTGAGTAGGAAATCCATAAACGAGGTTAGTATAATGTGAGAAATGTTCACCGTGACCGTTGGCATCAGTGAAAGCTTGAGAGTAGGGAATAGGGTCTCCTTTTTTATGTTTAGGCCATTTCTCTTTTGTTGATTGGGGATTAAATCTAGGGAAACTATTGGGTTTGGCTAAGTTAGCATGATAATCCGGGTCATAGTTTAAATCTTGTCGGTATATACCGAATACAGTATGAATAAGTTCGTGTTCTAATAATAACATAACAGTTATTATATTTTGTATTTCAATTTCCCGTGGCTTTAAATGGTCGGGTAAAGTGCTGGTGAATTTATCTAAATCAACCCCAAATACTAATTTTTCACCAGGATTTTGCCATTTGGCTTTTCCATTGGTTTGTCCTATCCATCCACCACCAAAAATCATAGGTTCTTTTTTCTTTAAAGGCATATACATATTACCGTGTTGTCTAGTGATTATACGTCTTGCTAGGAATATTTCGGCGATCCATTCAGCTCTAACGGCATTTTCAGGAACATCAGCAGCAGCAGAAGCAGGTAAAATATCTTCAGCACTAGCAAGTTGGGTATAAAAATAAACTTTTTGAGCTCCGTTTTCAAAGAATATTTTTTTAGGAGTACCATTATATTCAAATAAAAATATATCAGAATTGATAATTTCTTTTACAATAGCCCAAACTATATTAAAAGGTTTGCCAGTTTTAGTTATAGTCGAATCTACCTTGCCATCAATATGGTCTCCAATCCATTTACTTGAAAAAAAGTAGCTGAATAACTGTTCGTCATGATTAGGAGCTTCTTTAAGATTCATGTTTTCACCAAAAACATCATTTAAAGCACTATCCATTTGAGTAAGTATATTAGAAAGGCTTTGAATTCTAGCTCTTGTAATTCGTAGTAGCCATATTTGAGGGTCTTCTTTATATAACCAACTGATATGTTGGGTTATCATATCAGGTTCTTGAGTAGTATCAGTTGCTAAACTAGACATAATATATATATATTATCTATATATTATATCATCTTGAATTGATAAAAACTTTAAAAAAGACACTATGGAATGTAAAAACTTTAAAAAAGGCACTATGAAATATAAAAAACTTTAAAAAAGGCACTAGACTACATCATATTTTTGAACGTTTTCAATGCATATATGCGGAGTGGTGAAGATTGCGCCGAATTTGCGGTCAATAATGGTGGTGGTGTAATGTAATAAAGCGGAATTTTGGATAGTAGTATAAATTTGAGTTTTGATAGTGTGTGTTTTGTTCCATAACTGTGGGAACTCTTTGATATTAAATTGGAAAAAAGCGGAGAGGGTTTTTTGTTCCATTGGATTTAATTCCATATCGTGAATACCAACGACGTGGTTATTGAGTAAGATACGAATATAAAATTTGAAAGGTTTTTGCGGATCGCCGATAATATTAGTATTGAAAAGATAATTTAATTTATTAGAGTTTGGTTGAGCTTTATATTGGATGGAGCTTCCGAAAATATCAGTCCAATAATTATCGAAAGAAATAGGTATGGTTTGTTTGGAGGTAACCTTTTGTATATTATATTTACCGGATTTGGCGTGAATATCTTCAACATTACAAAGAGTGCTTATTATTTCCATATATACTAAATAATAATTATTATTTAAGTTAAAATTATAATATTGGGAGAGAAAAATGTTAAACTTTATTAATGAGGGGTGTTTTTTCACGAGGAATGGGGTGATAAGTAGAACAGTAGAAAATAACATATAAGAAGCCGAAAGCAAATGTGGCGGCGAAGATACAAAGGAATGTGGTAGACATCATTTAAGGTTAATAAGAAAATAACTTTAAATAAAAATTGAATTGAATTAAAGGATTTGTATAATATTAAATGAGTCAATTAGTATCAAAACAAAAAGCAATAATGAATCCAATATCAAAGAGTTTAATAGGTATTATTAAAGAACAACATCAGAAAGAGGCGGTCAAAAACATATGGAAAGCCAGTCAATGGAAAGAAATACGAGAATTGGAGAATAATAATGTAGGAATAGTAGGGGAACAATTCGTCCAAAAACTCTGTGATATGAGTGGTATAAGCGCGTCGATAGATGGGGCATTAACGAAAGAGACGGGGGGAGGAGAAGGAGATGGGATAATACGAGGAAAAAGTGTAGAAATAAAATGCGCTAGAGCAGGAACAGGGAAGCAAATATCATTTCAACATGAATTGGGTGAAAAACCGTGGAAAGCAGATTATATGATATTTGTAGATATAGCGCCATTATGTTTCTATATAACAATATTTCCAAATTTTACAGAGGAACAATACCGTTCATGTTGTAAATGTAGTCCATATTTTCCAACAAGGTCCTTTTGTCATAGGAAAAAAAGTGGAGCATTTAAATTTGACACAAGTCCAAAGTTGAATGATGCGTGTTCTAATACACTTAAATGGAATGAAAAAACAAGTGTAGAAGATATATTCAAACACTTTAATCATTGTATCACGACTACAGTATAAAATAAAAAAATGGAGGATGAGAATAGCTTTTTTATTTGAATTGTTCTATAGTTGAAAATAACTTGTTTCTTTTTCTTTCTTTGTTTCATCAGATTTGAATTCTTTGTCCTTTAATAATATATGAATAGTTGGAATAGCTGCCAATTCGGAGAATATTCCTGAAAACACAGCAATATCTATTTGAAGTATAGACAATTGGATAGTTATAGCATAACTAATAGCATTTAATGTAAACATAATATTAGCCAAAACTTGTAATTCCATTCTTGTGAAATCTTCGATTATTTTTTGATTAGGATTATAAATATTAAATGTTAAAATAGGCATACCCAATTCATTGATAAATACCTTGCATATACGAAATATCATGGTATAAACTAGTAAAAAGGCATATCTAGTCCAAGTATTTATTTTAATAGATATAACGATTAAATCATCATTGGGGCCGAAGCGATAATAGGTGCTTTCCTTGTTAGCCAATAATACAGTAGGTATAATAACTGCTATTAGGACTAATAATTGACCTACGATGCAGATTTTAAGTCGTTGCTTTGGGGTTAGTTTTGTCATTTTGATTGATTAAAAAAAGAATGTTAAAATGTAATCAATTAATGAATTGTTCTACGATTTGAGAAGAGCGAATATTATAAGCACTATTTGTAGATAGGAAAGCGACCTTAGACCATATTATGCTCTTAAATTTTTGAATATTAATATCAATATCTTTATGAAATACAATACCATAACCTTTTCTTTTGGGAAGTTCATCAAAAGTATTATAAAAAGTCATATTTTTCTCACCATAACAAGTAGAAGGTAAATAAATATGGCATTTATTAAACATTTTTTTGTTTCTAGTAGATGAAGGAGTGCCGCCATCAGACAGAGAATATACCTTGAGAATAGAATCATCTATTTTTTTGATGTCATAATCAGTATTATGATGATGTTTAGACCATACTTGGAAAATACATTCAACAGAAACATCATTGCCAGCAGGCCAATGGAAAGTAGATTTAATTTTTTCACTATGGACGAGATTGAAACCGACGACACGTTTACGGGGAACACCTTTACCATCACTTTCAAATAATTGTGGAAGAATAAAGCAAACGTAATCAGCGAATTGAGAATGATTAATAAACTTGAGTGCGAGTTGTCCTCGTAATCCAAAAGGGGGATTACCAATGACAATATATTTTTTATTGGGGTCGGCAAGGGCCCAATCGAGATAATCTTGTTTGACGACGAGTTGATTGCGGGGTTCAATATCAAGTCCGACTCTTCTATCTTTGGGAAGATTATCAAAGAAGGAACCGGAACCGGCGGAGGGTTCAAGATAAGTATACTTGGATTCGTCATCGTGATAAGAATTGATGATAGATTTAGCTTTGGTAATACAATATTTGGCGGTGTCAGTATGAGTAAAGAATTGATCTTTTTGTCTATGAGTAAATATAGAATAGTCGATATTAATATTAGCGAGTTTAAGTAATTCGAAACAGTAATGATACGGGACGCGTTTGAGTTGTTGCCACCGAATGACAGTGCCTTTTGCGACATTCAAGAAAGTGGCGACATCTTTAACAGTTTTATTTACAAGAATATGTTGTAATATTGAAAGTAGGTCATAGTTATTATCTTCTTTGATGAAATTCATAATATGATATAATGGAACAACAATTTATTTAAATCAATTTATTATTAGTAACAAGAAAAAATACGATGTTTTTCTCTCCCAATCAATTTAAATTTTAAAAATATATATTACACCTTTTAACATTTAAAACGCCGACTTTCTAATATTTAGGATGATTAACATAAATTGTTAATTTAAGTTAATTTAAAAATTGATTTGAAAATTAAATATATATTAACAATATATAACGAAAATGGTTAAATATTCATGCGAACGATGTGGAAAGGAATTTTCTCAAAAATCTCACTATGATTCTCATAATAGACGCAAAACGCCTTGTGAAAATAATGCTGATAAAATTAAGGCTCTTGTAGATAAAGCAGTTGAAGAAAAAATAAAAGAATTAAATGATAAAAAATTGATTGTTAAAAATGAAATATTAAATGTTAATACAGACAATATGGCACATCAACAACCAAAAGAAATTAAATATATTGATTTATGTTCGGGAATTGGTGGATTTAGAATTGCATTAGAGAGTATAGATAATATAAACTCACAATGTGTTTTATCTGCTGACATTAAACAAGATGCTATAGATACATATAATTTAAACTTTAATGAAAATAATAAAATAACTGATATATATACATTAAATAATGAAGATATAAAACCATTTGATTTATTATGTGCTGGATTCCCTTGCCAACCTTTTAGTTCAGCAGGACAAAAAAAAGGGTTTTCAGATAAAAGAGGGGGTATGATATTCAAAATTATTGATATATGTAAATATCATAACCCCAGGTTTGTAGTATTAGAAAATGTATATAACTTAATGACACTTGATAAAGGAAATTGTATAAAAAAAATAAGACAATTATTTGTGGATATTGGATATAATGTTAATTATAAAAAATTAAACTCATCTAATTTTGGATGTGCTCAATCACGTGAAAGAGTTTATATTGTTTGCACTAAAGACAACACATTTAATTTTGAGGATATAAAATACAAACCTAAAGTAAATCTTAATAGTATAATTGATTATGCGAATAAACAGACCACAATTGAACCAACATTTTCTAAAAAAATATTACAACTTCATAAAGAATCACCAATATTTGGATGTAAAATTGGAGACAAGCGTGGGGGTAAAAATAATATTCACTCTTGGGATATAGGGTTTAATGGTAACTTAACTAAGGATGAAAAGGAACTAATGAATAAAATCATGTTGAATAGAAGAAAAAAACATTGGGCTGAAAAGAAACAAATTGTGTGGATGGATGGAATGCCTCTTACATATGAAGAAATAACAACATTTTATAAACATGATAATTTGAAGAATATGTTAGATAATTTAGTTGTTATGAAATATTTGAGACTAGAGAAACCAAAAGATTTGGTAAATGGAAAAAGAAAATATAAAAAAGATGCATCTGAAGGATATAATATATGTAAGGGTAAATTAAGTTTCCCTATCAGTAAAATATTAGACCCAAATGATATATCACCTACATTAACTGCTACAGATTCACATAAATTAGCTGTAATTATAGATGACAATACTATAAGAAACCTTTCATCAACCGAAATGAAAAAAATTTGTGGATTTCCCGATTCATATGTCGTTCCTAATCATGTTAATTATGGAGATTTATTTGGAAATATGGCAACTCCACCTGTAATTAAAGAAATATTTGAAACTTTATTAAGTTAAAATCCAATATCCTTGCGTTGTGTTTGAATGGATTCTAACGTTAGTTGTTTTTCTGATTCATCAACTTTATACCATTTACTTTGTATTAATTTTTCAATTCTATCTAAAAAGTTGGTAGGATTTCGTTTTTCTTTGCTTTTTTCATCTGTCCATTGATTTTTTGTTGCTGGTCTGATATTCACCCCATTTTGACCTCCGATATTAATAGGTTTTCCACCACCATAACCACAACAAATATCGTATACCGATAACATCCAGAAATCTGTAATTGTAGATCCTATGGAGGTCATATCATATTCGAAAATCAAATACTTTACAGAAAGTTTTTCTTGAACCCCGTTCGGCTTGGAAATATCTCTCAGAAACCCTGTAATACTCCCTATATCAAATCCAGGTCCTCTTTCTTTCTTAAAACATTTCAATTCATAGTCATAAGATATGGTTTCAGACTCTAAATTTCTAAAATCTGGCTTTTGTCCTGGCGGCCCTTTTTCAAATGTAGGAATTCGTTTTGATATAAATTTATAGAGAATATTTTCCATCAAATTTCCGATTATATTACAATCCTTCATTTCGTCTGACTCGTGTTCACCATTCAATAAAGTGGTCTCCCAAGTAAGTTTCGTTTCATTACCAATTTGTGATTCGCAAAGTTTTTTTATTTCAGGCGTTTTAGGATCAAAAGACATATTGTGTATAGAATAAAACAAGTATTTAATTCAAATCAATTTTTTATAAATTGTTAAATTATATTTATTTACGCCGGTGTTTCTTGCGCCTTGTTTTTCTTTTTGATGTGCGTCGTTTTTTTCCGGCGCCTTGTTTTCCTTTTCTCGTAAAACTCGTAAATCTTGAACGCATATTATCGACGGTTCCTGCAGCAAGGTTTTTATATTTCGTTACCATAGCTTCTAAATTTTTTACTACAGTTTCTAATTTGGCGAGTCTTTTTTCTAATTGTCCTATTACAGAGTGTTGTCTCTGATAATCCGCGACGAACTTTGCTTGTTTCTCGAATGACATTTCCCCGTAGCTTTCGGTATTTTGCATTGGTCTATAATATATAATAATATTATTTTTTGTTAAATTATAATACATAAAAAAGTGAGGGTTTTTCTCTCCCCGAACGATAATATTTCAAAAAAAGATTAAATAAAATAATAAAACATAAATTACTTTTGCAGCAATTATGCTTTAATAAAAGAGAAGTGTCGGGGTTTTATTTGTTTATTCATTTTCAACAGTAAATTGTGACGATAAATAAAATTCTTTGTCAAAACGCCACACCATAATACGTAACAAAACATAAAAAAACATAAATTGGGAAATATGTTTCCAAGCTTACTGATAAGTCAAAAAAACAAAAAATATTTTCAAAATGAGACCATATTATGCTGTAAGTTGGAAAATCAACAATAACGGAAAGTGTTGAAAGTTGATTTTTGCTGAAAAAAAAGCACCGTACTGCGAAAAACCACCGAAA
>Ga0209658_1000225_pt1 | contig 46242 bp, 57 predicted proteins | sample SaaInlV_150m_DNA_6_FD_184656 | JGI IMG/M metagenome (GOLD analysis project Ga0209658, IMG submission 184656) | Marine microbial communities from expanding oxygen minimum zones in the Saanich Inlet - SI037_S4LV_150m_DNA (SPAdes) (version 2) | ecosystem: Environmental > Aquatic > Marine >...
AGCGTTTGAATGGTTCGGCTTTGGGAGAAGGGATAGACTGGATGATACGGAAAATACCTTCGGTATTGGCACAATCTGTCTGATATTTTTTACCATCCGCTGCCTCTAATTTCAGTCCGTGACAAAATGTCACGACCTCACTACCATCTCTAATTAGTCTTTGTTTTAATTTTCTCCAATATGATCCAGCATCAGCACTTTCTGTTAAAGCTCCACACACATCTACCACGCTAAACCACCACTCATTATTGTGAATGGTTTTGCGGACTTTTTTGCCCTTAAAGATGGCTAGTTTAGTTGTAGTCTTATTTAGTTCGTTCATATTCGATTACTCGTCTTATCAATGACAAAATTAGCCACTAATTTGCCTAATATTAATACTAGATTAGTGGCGAGTGTTTTGCAAGATGAGAGAAGACAATCGTTACTCAAATAAGCTCTTCATTAGTCCATGAGAGTTAGCATGAGTCAAGTGACCGATAATTGCGGCTTTGCTTGCTTCGAGTTCTTGAGTAGAGATAGTTTCATTTTTTAGTTGTTTCTGTTTCTTTCGCCAATTTCTCTCCATCCTAAGCAGAGTATTTCCACGAATTAAGATGTGGCCATAAAAGACTCGGTAGCCCACAAAGGGTACGCCATTTTTGACGTCTTTAATATTAAGCTTCTTAGGGTGAAGGGATAAGGCCAAATTGTCTTTTAGATAAATATCTATCGTAGTTATTAGTTCTTTGAGGTACTCCTTATCAGGATGGATCACATAAAAATCATCCATATATCTGCCATACCACTTGAGCTTTAGCCTATCTTTCATAAAATGATCAAGTTCATTAAGATAGATATTAGCAAATAACTGGCTGGTTAGATTACCAATTGGTAATCCCACTCGTTTTTGGGTATTTATACCTGGTGGTTGGTAAATACTGTTGTTTTTAAAAAGAGCAAGTTGTTCTTTTAAATCTGAAAAGTTGTGATGATTGCGAGTATGTGTAGTAATAATTTTTTCGATCAATGATCTTGTCTCTTCACATTTGATAGTACGATTGATAATTGCAAGTAATTTATCCCAAGAAATACTCTGGAAAAACTTACTAATATCACACTGGAGAGCATAAATAGGCGTATCTTTGCCATTAACACATCTAGCTGCCATCAAAAATTTCTTAAGTCGTTTTGCTCCCAAGTGTGTACCTTTATTGATTCGACACGCGTAAGCGTCATAAATAAATTGTTTTTCAAATAGTGGCTGGATCTGAGCAACTAAAGAATGCTGTATTACTCGATCTCGAAATGCAGGGGCAGCGATATTTCTTGTCTTTGGCTCATGTACCACGAAGTACGTATAGGCCTGGGGAGTATATTGGTGGCGTGATAGCTCCCAACTGAGTCTGTTGATGTTTTCTTCCAAAAAGAAGGAGAAAGCACACACTTTTCTTTTGTAGTGATTATCTAGTTGAACTTTTTTAAAAGCTTTATGTAGGTTTTTTAACTTATATATTTCAGTAAACATGCTAATAAACGACAAACCCTGCTTTCGCAGGGCTTGTCTCTCGTACCCTTTGTTTTTTAGTACCTATTTACTTTACCATTCGCGCTTTGAGAATGGTAAAAATACGGGCATTATGTTTGTCCAGCACAATGTGTCGGACTGGAAAAAATCACTGTGATCCTAAAAACCCTGGATATGTGTTCGTAAACACATACCACTCGTTCTGGCTACCACTTTGGGTACTTAAGTGGTAATAGCAGTAATCGCTGGCGCAGCGAAAGCCAATATTGTTGTTCTGATTGCTTGGCGCATTATTCAGATTCAAAGCAAACGCCCCGGCGTTGGACGTATTATTCCAATTACCGCCGCGGAGAAAGGCATGCTGCGTTATGTTAATTTTCCCCACGTTTAATCATACATTCATTTACCTTTTCTCATCCAGCAATTCAGCATTCTACCAATCTCATTTAGCTTTTCTGAACCCAATAAGTATTGTTTAACACTCATCAGGCGCAAGTCTTTGGTAAGGCGCAATAAAATTCTTAGCAGATCCAACTCGTTTGAACTTAGTTTCTGAAAAGAATCTCTCTCAATCCCCCTAGCGTTATTGGCGTTTATCAAACTTACCAGTAGTGACAAACCCTCTTCTTCTAGTTTTTTACCCAAAATTTGTCGATGATTTTTGGGTAGGCGATTAATAATTGGGTAAAGCCACAATACAAAGTCATATGTTTTTTGGTGCAAGATAAACTTTTCCATTCGTTCATTATGACAAATAAAGCCTGTTTCGTCAGTTAGTTTGGGGAAGGAAATCACTCGTCCGCTTCGACCATTTCCCAGTTACCCGCGAAAGCTTGCTCTTGAGTTGCTAGATAGATTTCTGTTTCATCTAGTGAGGTTTCATTATAAATTCGCTCAAGGTGTTTTTTGAGATAGATCAAGCTAGCAAACCCAGGACAAATAAATAGAATGGTTGGGAAAGGATGTCCTGTTGTCTCCTCAAAATTGCCATCCTCCAGATAATCGTTGTACTGCTCGATTCTTCGTCTTAGGGCAAAACGTGGGGACGAGTCATCAATCAGTTCGACAAAATAGCGCTTGGTCTCGCCCTCTGTATTAACTCTGGCAAAATAGACATCCGGCAGAGGGTGAAGTAAATAAGGATGAGCTAAAAGATCAGTTTTGGTAAAAAAGTGGAGAGTGTGAGCTGATTTTTGGGAGTCAGCTCTTAGGTGAAGATAATACTCAGCGATAAATGAAGATCTGGCGACAAATTGTTGGGAGCGCATTTTCTCCCTATAAACTCGCTTGAGAGCTCGCTTGTCTATACCGTCTCTACCTTCCAATATCTTAATACTACCTGAGGCTAGGTAATATATGGCTGGTTGATTGGCTTGTCCAAGTGAGCGGGCATAGTGTTTGCCGATGTAGTTGTGAGTGGTGAGAATCTGTAGGTGATAGTTAGTAAGGCGGATGTTTTTGTGATTGAGGAGTTTGGAGATTTGACGACTAGTTAAGAAACGAAAACGATAAAGATAGTGAAGTATTGTAAGTTGAGAAGCTGGTAATTGTTGACTGGCCATAGTGTGTGGTGGGCAATGTGGAATGATTGTATCATTCCTCTCCCTTATTTATAAGGAATAAGAGGTAAAAGTAAAAAATAAAAAGGTTAATAGATCGGTCTAATCTCAAAAATACCATTACCTACCGGTAGGTAATGGAAACTACCTCCAAAAACACTTGACAATTAGATTTCTTTTGGGGTAAACTATCTATATATCGATAGTTGCAGGAAATGAGATAAGTATGCAGACTGCCCAAAGATTTGAGCTAGAATTACAGCCACACAGTGTTTCTTCTGTTTCTACCACTCAGACTCTTGATCAAATGTTCCCAGAACAAAAACGCGAGGAGAAACAGATCAAGAGGGCCAAAGAAGCTCTCGGGATGCTCGCCCATGAGATATCAGCAGAGGAATTAAGGCAAACTGTGGCCGAAGTCGAGTATCTCACCGAGGTCTGGTTAGATGAGCTAGAGAGATCAATCTTTGACGGACTAACCCTGAGAGAATTACTACACGAAAAAGGAGGACTATGAAGGTCGTACATGCTGATGGTCAAAAAGCGATACTCTATCTGCGCGTCTCTACCGAGGAGCAAGTTGACAACTTCTCACTAGACACCCAAGAAGAGCTCTGTCGAAAAGAAGCAGAAAAAAGAGGCTACCAAGTCACCCAGGTATTTCGTGAAGAAGGTAGATCAGCCAAGAATATCTCTGGCAGGCCAATCCTAATCTCACTACTTGAGTACTGTAGAAAGCACAAAAGAGAAGTACAGGCATTATTCGTATACCGACTAGACAGAGTCTCTAGAATCACCGCTGACTACTTGGCAATCAGGAAAAAGCTAGGCGAGCAAGACGTAACGATCGTCTCAGCAACCGAGCCTACCGGAGATAGTCCTACCGAGAAACTAGTCGAGACGATTCTGGCTGGATTTGCCCAGCTTGATAATGATATCAGGAGCGAGCGAGCCAAGAATGGTCTACGAGCCAGGTTTTTGTCCGGCAAGATCGTCACGGGTCAAGCACCCTTAGGTTACATCGTCCAAGATGGCTATGCAGTCAAAGATCCCAGAAGCTGGGAGTTAATGATCAAGTCCTGGAACCTGATGGCTACTGGCACCAAGAGTTTGCATGAGATGGCAGAGCTGATGAATCAGTGGGGACTGTATGTAACGCGAGGCAAGCGCAAGTATCAACTCAGAGCACAACGGGTAGGAGTAATATTTCGCAACAAGTTCTACATGGGAATATTGTCATCCAAAACCTACAACCAAGATGTGTGTGGCCAACATGTTCCCATGATCACAGAAGATGTTTACTACCGCATCCAGGCTATCTTAGACGGTCGTAATCCCAATATCGTGGCACTTGCCAAAAGGAATCACAAAAACCCTGACTTCCCTCTACGTCGAATCGTGAGGTGTGATAAATGTGGGAAAGGCTTAACTGGTGGCTGGAGTAGAGGTAGGAGTGCTAAGTATGGCTACTATCGATGCGGGGGAGACTGTAAAGGCGTAACCGCCAAAGCCGAATTACTAGAAAGCTCAGTAATCGCCGAGCTCAAAAACATTACCCCCAAGAAAGAATCTCTCAATCTCTTTATCACCTTTATGTACAAAACCTATCAGAAGAGGATAGCTCGACTGCGTCAGGTCAACAGCAAGGCAGAAGGGGAGATAACTAGGCTCAAGGAGCTCAGAAAAGTGCTAGTGGAGAAGAATCTCTCAGGTATATATTCTGATGAGGTCTACAAAGAACAAAGTGGAGTGATTGAGAGCAAGATGACCAGAGCCCAAATCGTCAAAGATGACGCCACAATCGACCAATACAATATCGATGAGGTAACTAGCTTTATCAGAAAAATCCTGGCTGACCTGGGTGAAACTTACAAAAGATCTAGCATCTCCCAAATCAAAGTATTACTTGGTTCAATCTTCCCTTACGGAATCACTTGGAGTGAAAACAATACATTGAACCATCAAATTAGCCCGTTATATCAGTCAATTAGCACCTTTGATAACGGTGATATCTCTTCTTGTGCCGAAGAGAGGACTTGAACCTCCATGAGCTTGCGCTCACATGTACCTGAAACATGCGCGTCTACCAATTCCGCCACTTCGGCTTATAGAACACACATTGTATCAGAAGTTATTTTAAGAGCGCCAGATATCTATCCATACGTTTAAACTTGTGACAAAAGGCCTTGATAATAACATCCCGAGAATCTTCAATGTCAAAAGCGGTGGTATTTATAGTCAAATCGTAGGAATTACTTTTAGTCATATTTTTATTAAAATACTGCTTCACAAACTCACGTCGTTCTTTCTCCACCTCAGCAATTCTTTTTTTAGCTTGCTGCTTTGTATAGCCCTCATAATCGATTGATCGTTGGACCCTAACTTGATAGGGGGCAGTAATCCTGACGTGAAGACCATGAGCAAAAGGAGTAACAAAATTGGCTCCTCGACCCAAAAGAACACAGTGCCCTTGGTGAGCATAAACCAATAACACTCTCACCAACTCAGAGACATATTTTAAATCATCTACATAGTCTTCATTCAATAAAGATTGAACCATGTCATCAATGGCACTACGCTTCTTTTCATCAATAGCTCTGATTACCTCTTTTCGTTTCTTGGTAGATTTAGCAATTTCTCTAACAATTTGCTCATCAACAAGATTAAAACCTAGTTTTTCAGCCACTAATCTTGCAATTGGCGCCCCACCACTGCCTGGCTCTCTCGAGACGGTAATGTAGGGTTTAACGAATGATTCTTCAATGGAAAGCTCAGCAGGTAAAAAGGATTTATCTTTAAGGTTAAGACCTTTGACAATTTTGTTGATAAGAGGGTAGTAGTGAATTCCCATTCTAAAAATTAATTATAGCACTTTTTTAGCATTAATATCTATTCTTCGAAATAGAAATTGATTTCGAAGTAAAAAAATGCTAAATTAGACTTCAATGAAGAAATGCTCTAAATGCAAGAGAATGTTGGATGAATATGATTTTAATTGGAAAGTAAAAAATAAGAAGAGAGCGACTCATTGTCGTGATTGTTCTAGAGCTTATATTAAAGATCATTATCAAAAAAATAAAAAATATTACTTAAAAAAAGCAATAAAAAGGAATAAGGATCAAAAAGAAAAATCTCTAGATTTCATAAGCAAATATCTACAGTCGCATAGTTGCGTAGATTGTGGTGAAAAAGATATTCTAGTGCTAGAATTTGACCACATAAATAGAAGCGAGAAAAAAGATGGTATAGGTAGTATAATTCGTAAGAGACTTTCTCTTGATGTTCTAAAAGAAGAAGTCTTAAAGTGTGAAGTTAGATGTGCAAATTGCCATAGAAGGAAAACTGAAAAAGAGAATGGTAGTTGGAGACTAAAATATAGCGCCAGTAGCTCAGTGGATTAGAGCACTTGTCTTCGGAACAAGGGGTCGGGAGTTCAAATCTCTCCTGGCGCACATTAATTCTAAAGTCGCTATTTCATAAACGGGTCGGTAGCTCAGTTGGTTAGAGCGTCTGCCTCTTAAGCAGAATGTCGTGGGTTCGAATCCCACCCGACTCACAAGACAAAAAGATTCACCTCCATCTGTTATACTCCCCCTAGATGAAAAAGCTTTTTTTTGCCTACTCTTGGATCCTACTAACAGTCGGTATTATGCTGACTAGTATCGCTGGCTATTACTTTTATCTAATGCCTAAAGAAGTTGTAGCTGAAGGACCTACAGAAGAAGTCATTTTAGGCACCAACCAATTAAATCCAAACTATGCAGCTGACTCAAAAGGAGTCACTAGTATTGTTGAAACCAAAGATGCTCGCGCCACTTTAGTAGCGACCTTCCTAGAAAGACACAATTCACCCTTACAACCCTATTCATACTACGGGCAAGTATTTGTAAACTTAGCCGACAAACACGAATTTGATTTCAGACTTTTACCAGCCATCGCCATGCAGGAAAGCAACCTCTGCAAACGCATCCCCCCAGGTTCATACAACTGCCTCGGATTTGGCATCCATGAGCGAGGTACTCTTGGCTTTGAAAGTTTTGATGCCAATTTTGCTAGAGCAGCTCGAGAGTTAAAAATGTACTACATCGATGAAGGCCTAACCACACCTCAAGAAATCATGACTAAATACACCCCTAGCAGCAATGGTAGTTGGGCAGATAGTGTTAACCAATGGATGACAGAAATGCGTTATAACGATCGAGATCTGGGTAGACAAATAGACCAAGATAACAGTGTTTTAGAATTTGCTCAAGAAAAAGAGTAGAGAAATCACCCTAGTTTAGTCAATTGAATTGATATAGTTTGATAGCTATTGACAGCATTATAATAAATGCTATAATGAATTTATCTCAGTAGGTATCCCTCACCGGGGATGACGTGCTGAGCCTAAAGAGCCCCGCTTTCGAAGTATGCGGGGTTTTTTATTGGGGGTCTTGAATTTTTGCTATGACAAGCTCCATAGCATTAAAAAAAATATCTTCCATAGGCATTGGTTCACCATCAGCATTCACAACTTTTTCTTCCATATTAACAGTAAGATCTATAGTTCCGCTTGCAAAAAGTCCCATTATCCAAATATCTTCATCCTTAATTTCTACATACCCCTCTAAAAAAACTGCTAAATGGCAGCGTTCAAAAACGGGCGCGTTTTTCAGTAAGTTTTCATTGATTAGTTCGGATAAATTGGTATTTTGACTAGGTCAAAGGTATGATTGAGGGATGAAAAAAACAATCCAAAGTGCCCACAGTGTCGAGGCAAATCACAAAAAAGAGGTAGGCGTCGGGGTAAAGTAAGATTTCAATGTAATGACTGTGGAAAATGGTTCCAAATTAATCGTGGTAAGAAGATTGACTCAAAACTACTAACAAGACTTCATCTTGAGGGATTATCATTCCGTTCTTTGGCTGAACAATTTAATATTAGTGTTGGTAGTGCTTACAACTATGTTCAGGATGAGTTAAAAAAGTTACCACACTGTGCTGATGTCACTCGTGATTACTGTCAAAAGTTTAGTGGGATACTAGAGGTAGATGGTAAATACTTGAAGGTAAAAACATACCAGAGGAAGATTCCAGTCATTTATGGTGTAGATTACACCACTCACGATATCCCTCATTTTATTCTCTCAAAAGCCGAAAACTACCAGACAGGAAAGAAGTTTTTTAGTTCACTAAATCTAATGGGTTATCCACTCCAAGCAGTAGTTTCAGACGATAATCCTAATCTTTATGAAACAGCTAAATATGCCTTCCCTAGAGTTACTACCCAACTTTGTCACCTTCATTACTTGAGGAATATTCGTTATTCACTAGACTTAAATGAAAACTTACAACATCGAGAGTTCATCAGAGACTTGAGAACATTATTTTTTTACTAAAAGAGCTCCTGATGACTTTGACAACAGAGCTAGAAACTTACTTCAGAAATTTCAAAATGATCGGACTTGTGTAGAAACACTAATTAATATCGCTAAGAGAAAAGAACATTTACTTGGCTATTTATCTAGAAGAGGTACTCCCTTAACTACTAATCTGATCGAGGGTTTTAACTCTCATCTTCAGGCCAGACTAAGCAAAATTAACGGTTTTGAAACCATGAGTCATGCTAAAACCTGGCTTAATGCCTACTTCTTACGAAGGAGAACTAAAAAATTCACTGACTGCAGAGGAAAATTTACCTATCTTAACGGAAAAACATCCCTCCAAATGTCTAAAAAACCAGGAATTAAACCACCAACCTTCTTCTAAAAAAACGCGCCCGTTTTTGAACGCTGCCAAAAATAAGTATAACACTTGAGAAAGAGGTTCTAACCGTACTAATGGGGTCCCTCGAGTATGGCGCTGTTGTACTATGTCAGGAACTTATTTTAAACAACCTTCACCAAGTAATCTTGAAATTTAGTCTCGTATTAGACCTATAGAAGTTGCTGTTACGGCGTCTCTAAGACCTCTAAAATTACTTAGGTTTAGGGTATGTATCGAGCCCCTCTTCTTTTATTTTTTTCTCTGCTTCTTTTCCTTGTTCAAGGATTAGTTTTTCGCCAGGAAAAAATGTAGCAAAATGTTTTTTAGCTTGAGCAGAATCTTTTCTCCACATCTGCATACCATCACATGCAGAGATATACCAGTGTAGTAAACCTAAGGAATTAACAATTTGCTCCCACTGCTCATCTCCAGGTGGGTATTTTTCTTTCCACAAAATTGCTATTTCAGTTAACTGTCTGATTAACTCAACTTTATCTTCTGGTGAGAGGTTATTTTCTTCCACCTCGTCTTCCACTACACCACCTGCAGTTTCCATTTCCGCTAATTCAGCGGTCGTAGCAAACCACGAGTATCCTAAACTTACTAAAATCAAACGTTTGAATTCTGCAGGCACACTATGCCCAGCCTTAATCTCAGGAGATTCTTCTGAGGCATCAAGCAAAACCAATCTTTTTAGTTCTTTGGACTCATCAGAATTAATAGCTTTGTCATCCATCTTACAAACTTTAACTATAAGATCAAAAGCCAGTTGGGAATATATGTGACAATCGACATAAACTGATAGCAATATTTTAGATACTTCTTTATTGCTTGGGTCACCATCATGTTGTGGTAATAATTTCTCCAATAATTTTTGGGGAGAGTCTAATATGGGTAAATCAGTAATTGTCTCTAGCATTAGTATCATTATACAAGAATAGTTAGAAACTGATACTTAAAAGTTAATACTCTAGTTTAGATTGATATATAGCGATATATTAAAAATATGGCACTGTTGCACTGTGTCAGGAACCTCTAATTTTAGATACTGCTCATCACTATTGAAAAAATAATTATTGAAAACATTGCTACCAAGAATATTACAACGATCACTGATTCTGAATCTCCCATAGTAACTCTATAAGGATCTATCGTTAAATTGCGGTCATTTCTTTTAGCAGTTACTTTCCTTTTTAGCCTAATACGATGGTTATCAAATTTCTCTACTAACTCCCAGCCAGCCTTACTTTCTTCTTCTAAGAAAGAATTCAGCCTATGAAGGTCTTTAAAACTTTTCATACCAGTTCTAACTATTTTAAATTCCCATCCTTCTAAATCATTAGCTGAATAACTAGTCATTTCTTCTTCCTCCATTTGTCTTTGTTTTTGTTGCTGTGCAGCTATGATAGCTGCTGTTGCACCTGCTGATGATGACATATCTCTTAATTATACCAAACTTGAAAAAGAGGTTCTAACCGCACAACTTATTGAGGAAATCTACTTGAGGAGAAATTAAATATGCCCTGTTAGGATTCGAACCTAAAATAACACATTCAGAGTGTGTGGTGATGCCATTTCACTACAGGGCAATCTTAATAGATGTTAAGAAACATTAGTATACCACTTACTTGAGTAAAAACTGCTTTTCAAAATTTTTAATATTTTCTTAATCTTAATTTGCTAAGCTAAAAAACATGAGCTTAGAACACCTTCACTATGGACAAGCCTTCCGTCATGCAGCTATCACTCCCCTTTCTAGCCTAGTCATTAACCTCGAGCTAGCTCAAGAACATCGCCATATTGCTCAAACTCCCTATGTTCAACAAGCACTTAATAGTGCTTATAGACTCAAAGAATTATTCCAAAAACCTCAACTTCTTAACTCCAAAAAATCATTTTTTATCAAACCCTTCCTTAAAGAAGCTCTACGACTAGCTAAACACAACTCCCCAGAGGTAATAATTAATAGCCACCTCAACTTTCCACAACAAACCAGACTTCATGGCAGTAGATTTTATTTTCAAGAAGCTGTTATCTGCACTTTAAAAAATGCCATTGAGTCATACATTAGCCTTAGCCCTGGTAAAAACAGGGTTATTGTAGTCATGGGGAAAGTGATCAAGAATCAGCTTCAATTATCCTTTACTGACGGTGGACAAGGCATGAATTGGCTAGAAAAATCACTTATGTTTGCTGATGGCTACAGCCTGAAATCATCAGGGACTGGGACTGGTTTAACTTGGGTCAGGAAAGTTATTGAAGAACACTTTCAGGGCAGGATCAATGTTAAAAGTAAAAAACATCAAGGAACAACCATGACCTGGATGTTACCTTTATCTCAAGAAAGACAATAACCTACCCCTCGAACTGTCTTGAGTTGTCCAGATCTCTTACCCAAGTAAGTCCTGATTCTCCTAATATAAACAGAGATAGAACGATGAGATGGCACTCGACCCGTATACCCCCAGACAAAATCTAGTAACAACTCATCAGTGACTACAAAATTTTGATGATAAATTAAGCAAGCTAGTATCTGAGACTCTTTGGACCGAATCTTACTCCAGCTTCCATCTACCACCAGGCTGCATGTCTTGGGAAAGAGCATAATCCCATTACAATAAATTGCCTCAGATAACTCAATCTTCTGCCTAGAGAGTAGATTCCTAACCCTGAGCCTTAACTCTTGAGAAGAAAATGGCTTGCTTAAATATTCATCTACACCAAGTCTAAACCCCCTAATACGCTGATTTACCGATGATTCGGTAGATAAGACTAGTATTCTAGCCTGATAATTAATTTCAAGTATTCTCTCCACTAAATCTATCCCATCACCGTCTGGTAAGACTCTATCTAAAATTACTAGGTTATATTGATACTGTGCAACTAAGATGCTGGCTATTCTCAAGTTTTTAGCCAGATCAACCTTTAATCCTTCCTTAGTCAGTGATGACTTAAGGGCTTGAGCCAATTCACTATCGTCTTCCACGATCAAAGCCAACTGCATTTCATTAGCTTATCAATAAAAGATTAAATAATTATTAAAATAATTTTTGGGTAACTTAAACAGAAGCAATTTCCAGACTTAGTATCTTATAACTATTGACATTAGGATGTTATTTGCTATAATCTCACCTAACTATATAAAAGTAAATCTATTTGCATAAAAAAGGATACTTATGAAACTAAATAAATACATCGCTTTATCTTTAATAACAGTCGCTACTTTGGTAATGGCTAAACCTGTTTTAGCTGCCGAAGAACCCGCTGCTGAAGAAGATTGCAAAAAAGAAGAAAACCAGGATAAATATCCAGGCTTTCGATGTAATCCCAGCAATGGACAGTGGCAGGAAATTCCTGCCCCCGCAACGATTCCTTCAGCTACTGCTGCACCCGCTGCCCGGGAAGAAGAATCAGCAGCACCCGCTGCTGAAACCGACACCTTTGACAACCCCAAACCTTTGCGGGAGGCCTGATTACGATCAGCGGCTTCCCCGAAGAATCATCCCCGGTCCGCTGGGGGGGTGGCGTTGTCCAAGACAATGAGTGCGATGAAAATGCCCCAGATTCATGCTGGATGTACGCCGATTCAGGCGTCATCGGTTACGATGCTGACCAACTCAATGACAAGGAATTGGCTGAGTTTCAAGCCAATAAGAGTGCTGTTCCCCACGCGGGAAATAGCTTCTTGCTGGAAAATGAAACCGCTACCAAAATCTGTCCTGAGGGTGGCTACGTTAAAATGACGTATCCCCAAGCTGTTGCTGTTATGGAACAACTTGAGCTGAGCATAGAAACAAAGGCTGCTGATGACACGAATTACACATTTGTTGCTCGCTGTCTTTACGCCGAAGAAGCTGGTAATAGCACAGATCGCAACACCGTTATGGAGTTCTTCACCGAACATCCTGGGCGTTTGCACCTGATCCGCTATCCGGTTAACCCTGCTTGGAGTGGTTTCTACAGCGCCATTCACCTGAGCGAAGACCTGGCTAATGGCCATGGAAATCTTCGTGCCAATGCTGATAACTGCGGCAATTCAGGTTGTAAATATTCATACGTGATCGCGATTGATTTCAATCACAAAACGATCACCATTGAACTCGACACTGTCGAAAATGGTCGCGAGCTAGTCTACAGCAATGCTGTCCAACCATAAGAACGCCTTAATCAATAACCTGTATTCCTTCGAAGGGCGGCTGCCACAAGCAGTCGCCCTTCCCAAGGTAATTTGCGCTAAAATAAATGTAATTCATGAAAAGTTACTTAGCCAAATTACTTCACCAATTAAAATCAAACCTTCCACTGCTAGTAATTATCTCCATTGCCCTTATCATTGCCTTTCAAAATATCGAGCCTAACACCTACTATTCAGGCTGGGATAATACTCATGCTGAATTTGACCTAGGAAGATATGCTAAACAGGTTTTCTTTGGCTCCTGGCTAGAACATCAAGGACTAGGTGCACCAGCTGCTTTAGCTCACCTTTCTGAAATATCTCGCTTGCCAATTATTTGGTTATTTAAGACTCTACTACCAGACAATTTAGTTCGGTATACCTACATTTTCTCTACTTATCTTATTGGTGGGATTGGAGTTTATCTCTACCTCAGCAAACATTGGCTGCAGAATAAATCCATCAGTTTAAAAAAATGGCTAGCAAGCCTGGGGGGAGTTTTATATCTCCTCCATGTCGTTACTCTCCAACAATTTTATATTAGCTTTGAAGTCTTCATGGCTCAGTTCGCTTTTTTCCCTTTTTTATTACTCATCATTCAACGTCTTCACAAGCAATTCAATATTAAGAACATTTTAATATTTATTTTAGTTCAGCTATTAATAGCCCCTAGTGGTCATACCTCAGCTATTTTCTATCTGGGAGTATTATTCTCCCTTCTCTACTCATTCTTTCTCAAATTAGATAAGGCGCAGGTTTGGGCTGCTTTTAGGTTTAGCTTTCTGATTGGTTTAATAACCTTATTAGTAAATTTTTATTGGATTCTGCCCAACTTATATTACGGTCTACACAATTCAAGCTATGTGCAGGAAAGCCATGAAAATCAGGTTTTTGGACCAGAATCACTCTGGAGCATCAAAGAAGCGGGGAATATATCCAACTTTCTCAGAGGAACACATTATCTATTTACCTGGAAAGACTACTCATTTACAGACTCACAACATGAATTGATTTTTAATGAATGGCTGCCTCATCTTCAACAACCACTCACCTTATCCATAATGTATGCCTTAGGTACTATTACTATTCTAGGATTGCTACTCACCATCATCGACAGAAAGCAGGGTTTAAAAAGGTGGGGAGTGATAATTTTCTATCTTTTTTCAATAGCTTTTGTTTGGATTGAACTTTTACCAACCGAGGTCCTAATTAATAAATTATTTCAATCAGAATCATTCTTAGAAGTCTTCCGTAATCCTTTCACTAAATTTTCTATTCTGTATTCATTTGTATCGGTACTATTATTTGTTAAAACAATTGAAGTTACGGTTGGATTAATTAAAAATAAATTTTTAATTATCTCCTTCTTAACAATTCTGAACTTAAGCATTGCTTACCAGGCTTGGCCATCATTTCAAGGTCACTTCATTAGTGAAAAACTTAGAATTGAGTATCCTACTCAATATTGGGATATGTTCGAATATCTCCAGGCAAAGGATGAGGATTTGCGTATTTTACAACTCCCTCAACGCTCACATGCGGGATGGGAATATTATGACTGGTCTTTTTTAAAGCCTGGCAATGGTTATCAAGGAATGGGCTTCTACTTTTTTGGTTTTCCTCAACCATTTTTAAATCGTGATTCAGATCGATGGGTTGAAACATCTGATTTTTTCTATCATGAACTCAAATACGCTCTTGATACTAAAAACTCAGATCAATTTATAAAAATCTTAGATAAATATGAAGTTGATTTACTCATCATTGATGAAACTAAGATAGAACCGGGCCTGAACCACAACTATAACCTTGACCATCAGCTTGCTATAGCAGCTGGATTAGAAAAAATCTGGGAGCAAGATTTTATAACTATTTATCAAAAACAAACCTCAAATCAAGATAGTCAGCTTTTAATTCCTACCCAAATTACTCCTCTTTCTGCTGACACCGACAGAATCAGGAAAGATTATGTATATAGTCAACATGATGACTACCTGCTAACTGATGGAGATGAGGCCTCTCTTATCTATCCCTTTGCTAACTTGATGAGTAAAGAAGCAAGCAATGTTTCAATAGGAGATAACCAAACTCAAATTAGCACTAATGTTCAAAAACAAGACTATCACCTAAAGCTACCAGGACTCAAAGATGAGCATTACTTTACCCCAATAAATATTAGCTACAAAGATCAGAAAGTTAAGGTTGAATTTCCTACTAATAAAATTGATCTCTCAGACAAAACAATTATCCTACCAAAGTTAAATGATTTTGAGTTTAAAGTATCAGAAGATTATTCAACTATCATTGTTTTCTTTAATAAAATGGGAATTATTATTGACCAAGGTAAAACTGCCACCCCAGTTATTTCATTAGAGAAAAACCAACCTATCTCAGTTTCTTATACAGAAAAAAGTGATGACATGGTATTTTCACATAAAGATGAGTTAACTAATCCCAATCTAGAAATTACTCCCAAACTTGATCTTGATCTAAACTGGCAACAGTTACAGGCAGGGATAGATTTACAAGTTAAAAATCTTGATCAAATCAACTTAATTAGCGAGTTCCCTCATATTCCATTAGACCTATCACAAAATCCTTCAGTTAATTGTTCAGCTGATGAGTCCGGTCAAATAGTCACTAAATACGATAACGGAAAAATTACTTACCAAGCAGATGCTTATGCTGTAAGTTGTAATAGTTACAGCTTTAATTATATGTCGCCTGCATATTCTTATTTAATGAATATTAGCGGTCATAATTATCAAGGTCGGAGCACCAAATTTTTTATTAATTACTCCGTCTCAGGTGTTTCACCAGAAGCTTATCTGATGCCAAATGGGTCTTTTGATATTTTTCTAACTCTACATCAAGTTTCTGAAGATCCAAACTCAAGACATTATTTAAATTGGGAAACCAGGTCATTTGGAAAATTAAATATTGATGAAATCAATGGCATTAAAATAGCTCCATTTCCCCTTGAACAGATGTCCAAACTTAGTATTTTTAAAGACAAACTAACCCCTCTTAACAATGATCAATTAGAAATCAGGTCAGATATTATCCTATTTGACTCCACCCATCTTATTAATTTTAGATGTAAACAAGAAAAATGTTACTTGGGAATTGATCAATCTTATGACGACTTGTGGATTGGCCTTGAGGTTGATGAGTTAAAACTACTATCTCATCATCGTCTAAATAACTGGGCTAATCTTTGGGAAATAAATAAGGGAGAGGGGAGAATAATTATTTTCTATTTACCTGAAGTAATATCTTTATTTAGTCTCATTCTTTTAGGAACTACTATTACTTTCCTCATTATTAAGCTTAAAAAAACTACCAATGTTAAAAAATATCCCAAAATTAAGCACAAAACTAAGCGCCACTTGCGCGGTAAATAGCTACTAATTTTAATTCCACTACACTTCTGGTAGGCTTGACCTGTTTTACTGTCAGTTGTGAAAATGATTACTATTCTGATTAGTTTTTTATTCTTTTTGTTAGCCAGCAGTGATGCTCAAGCTCAGATCATCATCAATGAGGTTTTTCCTGCCCCAGAACAGGGCAATGAGTGGATTGAGCTTTATAACCCATCAGATCAAGAAATTGACCTCACTAATTGGCTTCTAGAAGATCTTCTCAGCTCTCCTTCAGTCATTGCTATTATCGAGAATCAAGCCTTATCTCCACAGGATTATCTAGTCATCGAGCTCTCTTCAGCTAAACTCAATAACTCTGCTGATAGCGTCATTCTAAAAAATTCAGTAGCTGAGATTATTGATCAAATGAGCTATGAAAAATCTGAAACCGACTGGAGTTGGTCTAGAAACAATGCTGGAATTTTTGAGCTGACTCAGCCTACTAAAAATATATCCAATATATTTCCCAATCCATCACCTACAATTACCCCTCTCCCCACACCCAGCCCGTCACCCACAGATACTTCATTTCATGAATTCATCACCATCTCAGAATTTTTAGCTTGTCCTGGCAATGGAGAAAAAGAATGGCTTAAACTTTACAACTCAGATAGCCAACCACACTCAATCTCCAACTGGAAGATACGTGATATCAGCAATCAAACTCGCCTGCTTAATACCAGCATTGCTGCCGAAGCAGCACAAATTATTTACTGGTCAGGAAGTTTACTCAACAACAGTGGTGACGAATTCAACTTAGAAAATGAACTTGGAGAAAATTTACAAGATATTAAGTATGATGCCTGCCAAACAGATGTTCCTATCTTAACTTCTAGCATCAGCTCTAGCCCAACTCCTTTGCCTCACACTGCAGACACACCAACTCTGCCTGCTAAACTCACCCCTCCCAACCCACCAACATTACCCAACTCTCCCCAACGGCTTATTCTAAGTTATGACTCAACAGCATCATCAGTTCCAAATAAAAAAGTAACTTTGACTGTAAAAAAACCTCCAAAAACAGCCATCCTGAGTGTTATACTGGGAGGATCATGCCTAGTATTTAGTAGTAGCTGGAAAATTCATGAAAAAATATCATCGCGTCCCCCAGCTACTTAACACCTATATTCCACCTATAGTTTGGGCAGGACTAATCTTCTTCCTTTCAGATCAAAGCACCCTACCAGGAGCTTCTTATCCACTCATAGACCTTATTCTTAAGCAGAGCGCCCACGTCTTTGTTTACGCAGTGCTATACTTTTTAATCTGGCGAATTAATAAAAAATCGATAATTGCCCCTCTCCTACTTACTTTTACATATGCTCTTACAGATGAATTTCATCAATCCTTTATCCCAGGAAGAACAGCCACAATCATAGATATTGGCTTCGATTCCATCGGAATAGCTATTTCACACTACTTGACACATCGGCAAAAAAGGCTACACTCACATAAACCGCAAAACCGGTGATGAGCGGTAAAATAATAATTAATATATCTGTTTGGAAAGAACAATATGACCAAATCACAACTAATTAATATCGTAGCTAAAAAAGCTCACTTAACTAAAAAAGCAGCCCGAGACAGTGTCGAAGCATTGTTTGAAGAAATGAATCGTGCTCTAAAAAAAGGTGAAAAAGTAGTTATCTCAGGATTTGGCACTTTTTATGTCAGCAAAGTTTCTGATAAAGAAGTAGTTCCTTTTGGAAAAGAAGATAATCGTCAGACCATTAAAGCTCATAATGTGGTCAACTTCAGAGTTGGCAAACCATTAAAGAAGCAGGTTTGGTAAAAAAATAATTTAATTTAAAAATTATAAGAAGCCCCGTGCTATTTATATAGGCGGGGTTTTTTAGTAGCAAAAAAATATGATAGCGCTAACTTTAAGACTAACGTCTTGGAGATTGTCGTTTGCGACGGGCTTTACCACCACGACCTGGTTTTCTAGATTCTTTCATTCGTGAGTCACGAGTCAACATTGAGTCTTCTTTTAGAAGAGCTCTAAATGATTCTTCAAACTTAACTAAAGCCCTGGATAAACCATGAGTCACAGCCTCTAGCTGGGCTTTGATACCAGATCCTTTAACTTTGACAGTCACTGCAAATTTACCTTGAGTTCCAGTCAATTCAAAAGGTAGATCCAAAATTTTAGCTGCTTGGGGAATATTGCTAAAATAATCTTTAGCTAGTTGGTCATTAACAATAAACTGACCATCTTTTTGCTCGTAGATTCTAACTCTAGAAGTGGCTACTTTGCGTCGACCAACTCCCTCAGTATAACGACCAGCTGGAACTTCAAACTTGGGTCCAGTTTCTCGTTGAACTTTAGATCTCTGTTGCTGCTGACGAGCCATTCTGATAATTTTTTTTGGTTGAATAGAGATTTTTTTAGCCATGATTATTTCTTGTCTGAATTATTTTTATGATCAATTTGAGCTTGATGTTGATGATTCTCGCCTGCATAGATCTTAAGTCTGTTCATCCTAACTTGTCGCAGTCTGTTTTTAGGCAACATATTAACTACTGCTAATTGAATGACTTTCTCAGGATGCTCAGCCAGCATTTTCTTAAAAGGAATTTCTTTAAATCCACCTGGGAATCCAGAATGACGAGCATAAACTTTTTTATCTGCCTTATTCCGAGTTAAAGCAACCTCAGCGGCATTAATAACCACCACATAATCTCCACTCTCAATATGAGGGGTGTAGGTAGGTTTGTGCTTCCCAATCAGTTTTTGAGCAATTTCAGTAGCTACTCTACCCAAAATTTCACCTTTGACATCGACTAAATGCCAATCTCGTTGCACATCAGCTGTTTTTTGTGAATAAGTTTTCATAAATTTATACTCCTAGATTCTTTCTTCGATTTGATCCCTCACCTTGCTTAGTTTTAGGAGCTACTTTACTGGGTTTAACAGATCTATTACTAACTACTGTTTTCTTAGCAGCTGGCTTCTTTTTAGGAGTTGATTTTTTATCAGCCACTTTCTTAGCAGTTGTCTTTTTAGCAACTGGTTTTTTATCAGCTACAGGTTTCTTAAAAGTACCCATTTCATCACGTTTAACCAAAAGCTCAAGCTTAACCATCTCAGTGTTATCACCACGTCTTCGACCTATTTTGGTTATCCTAGTGAACCCAGACTGGCGTTTTTCAAAAGAAGGCGCAACTTGATCTACCAAAGTATTGACGATGTCTCTTTTACCAAAAAATTGGTGTAGTTTTCTTCTAGAAGCCACAGAATCTTGCATTGCCTTATAAATAATTTTATCAGTCAATCGTTTAAACTCCTTAGCCTTAGCCATGGTGGTTGAAATCTTTCCATGTAGAATCAAATTTCTGACTCCACCCCGAAGCATAGCCTGACGGTGCTTAGTGCCACGATTGAAAAATGATTTTTTTACTCGATGTCTCATGATTAAATAACTTTCAAATAGTTTTAACTACCCCTGATTTTCTATCCCCAACTTTACACCTTTTTTGTCTAAAGCTTCATCGATTATCTCGACACTCTTTTCACCCAAGTTTTTAACCTTGGTAATCACAGCGCGAGGTGCAGATTGAAGATCGGCCACAGTTTTGAAACCACCTTTGCGCAATGCATTAGCAATTCTGGTTGGTAAATCCAACTCTTCAACTGTGAGTCTTAAAGTCTCTGCTTCTTCTGGGGTTAACTCTATTCCTTTTTCTTCTACTTCAGGCAAGATAGGATCAAAGACCTGTTGGAACTGACGAGCCAAAATAGTAGCTGACAACTTAACTGCTTCTAAAGGAGTAACTGTGCCATCTGTCTGGACTTGCATCACAATTTTATCAAAATCTGTTCTGCGACCAACTCGAGTCTGCTCGACTTGATAAGAAACCTTAATTACTGGAGAAAATAAAGCGTCAACTGGAATCTCACCAATCACTTCTGATTTATTATCACGAGCTGTTTGGTAGCCAACTCCAGATTTAACAGTTGCTTCAAGTTTAATTGATTGGCCTTTAGCCAAAGTAAGTAAGTGTTGTTCTGGGTTAGTGATCTCAAGACCAGCCTCAGGATTCATTTCAGAGGCAGCTACATCGCCAGGACCTTTGGCCTCTAGCTTAATTACTGCTTCTTCTTCAGAAATACTGGATTTAACTTTAACTTGTTTAAGATTTAATATTAATTCAACTACATCTTCAGTCATACCCTCTAAAGTAGAGTATTGGTGCTCAACACCATCAATTTTCACCATAGTAATGGCGCTTCCTGGCAAGGAAGATAGTAAAACTCTGCGCAAAGAGTTACCAATAGTGTGTCCATATCCTTGCTCTAATGGCTCAATAACTATAGTGGCTACTTTGCCATCGCTTTCCACCTCTTGAATTTCAAAGGTAGGATTCATTACCGGATAGGTAGATAGATCTTTCATAATTTTTTTCCTTGTTTCCCCTCCTTTTGTATTTAACAAAAGAATCTGTTGACTAGGGTTATTTTATATAATTAATAATTTTTATCGACTGTAGTACTCCACCACTAACTGTTCATCTATTCTTTCAATCACATCATCTCGGACTGGTAGGCTAGCAATCTTGGCTGCTGCACCTTTTCTTTTAATCCACTCTGGAGTAGTAACGCTTTCATCTTTAAGTAAATCAGATACATAAGGGATCTTCATCGCTTTATCTTTTAGATTTACTACATCCTCAACCTTAACTCGGTAAGAAGGGATGCTCATCTTTTTTCCGTTTACCTGGACATGTCCATGAGAAACTAACTGCCTGGCTGAAAATCTTGTTGGAGCCCAACCAGCTCGGTAGACAACATTATCTAGTCTACGTTCAAGTAGGCCTAATAAAGCTGAACCAGTAGCAGTGGGGTTCTTACTAGCTTCTTTATAAAGACGACTCAATTGTTTTTCTAAAATACCATAAATGTATTTCACTTTTTGTTTTTCTTGCAGCTGCAGACCATAATCAGAAACTTTACGACGTCCACGGTGACCGTGTTGTCCTGGTCTGATCATTAACCGACGAGCTACTTTAAGAGCGTTAGTTTTTAAACCTAAGTCTTCACCGACTTTACGAGCTAGTTTGTTTTTTGGTCCTGTATATCTTGCCATAATTCTTTTTTAATATTTATCTGGTCTAGTTTCTACTTTTTCGTGGCTTAGTACCGTTATGAGGTAAAGGTGTCACATCAGCGATCATAGTTAATTTAATACGCTGAGCACGAATAACTCTCAGGGCCACATCTCTACCTGGTCCTGGTCCTTTAATAAAGAGCTCAATTTCGTTCATCCCAAAGGCCTTGGCCTTATTAATTGCATTCTCAACAGTGATAGTAGCTGCATAAGGAGTAGATTTTCTTGATCCACTAAAACCTGCTTCGCCAGTTGAAGACCAACACAGAACATTTCCTTTTTCATCAGTAATACTGACTAAAGTAGTGTTGAAGGTAGCAGTCACATACATTCTACCCTTAGGCACAACTTTTGAAATTTTCTTATTAGTTTTAACTCTTGGTTTTGACATATTTTAGATATCTTTAAAAATTATTTTCCAGCTGCTTCCATTTTAGCTGCTACTTCTTTAGCCAAAGCACCAACAGTTTTTCTTTTACCTCGACCTGTTCTAGCGTTAGTCTTAGTTCTCTGACCTCGCACAGGTAATCCCTGACGATGACGAAGTCCTCTGTAGGAACCAATTCTTCGTAAACGATCAACATTGTCTCTGACTATTCGTCGCAACTGACCACCAACAGCATGTTTTTCAAGCTGTTTGGCAATCTGATTAATTTCATCAGCAGTTAAATCTTTAGCTCTTTTTTCTGGATTTATTTTAGTGCTTTTAATAATCTTATCAGCTATCTTAGGACCTACTCCAAAAATATAGCGTAAGGAGAAGCTTACTTTCTTTTCATCTGGAATATCAAAACCGGTTATTCTTGGCATAAATGTAATTTATAAGTTTTTTTAACTTTATCCTTGTCTTTGTTTATGTCTAGGATCTGCCTTACAGACCACTCTGACTACTCCTTTTCGTCTAACAATTTTGCAGCTGTCACAACGCTTTCCAACTGATGATCCTTTTTTCATATTTTTATCTATACTTCTTTATTTATAGGTCGTAAATATACATCAAACCTCGAGTTATGAACAGCACTAGTTTTGCTGCGTAGGTCTTTTGATTGATCTATAGGTTATTTTACACTTTCCGAGGTCATATTTTGACACATAACCCTTAACTTCATCTCCTGGCATGACTCTAATTCTGTAGAGTCTCATCTTGCCAGCTAAAGTCCCCAGTAAAACCTTATCTACTAAGGCTGTAGCTGGAGCAGCAGTGACTCGGACTTTAAACATGGTGTTGGGGAGACATTGCTCCACTACACCTTCAATCTCCATTCGATCAGGATTTGACTCCCTCTCAGATGTTCGATCTATCTGTCGACGTGCTTTAGCTGCTCTTTTATGATCTTGAACTTTTCCCATATAACAAGCTGTTATTATAACAGAATTTTACCCTGGTGACAGGGCTAAATATCTAATCCTTTACAAATTTGAGAGAAAACCTCATCGATGTCTTTTTCCCCATCAACGGAAAGCAATTTGCCCTTCTCTTTATAAAATTCCACCACCGGCTCAGTTTCTTGATGGAAAAGACCAATTCGTTTTCGAATTGCTTTCAAAGTCTCATCATCACGATCTTCTGATCTACCAGAGATACGCCATAGGGCTTCTTTATCTGACACATCAAGTAAGATTACTTTTTCCACCCCATTTTCAAACTGTTCAGCCTGAGTTACTGTTCTGGGGAATCCATCTAAAATATAACCATTCTCGTACTCTGGCTTATCTAGATATTGAGAAATTATCTCAATGATAGTTTTGTCTGGAACCAATCTCCCAGAAGCCAAGATTTCCTTTATCCATCTGTTTTCACGAGACATTTGACGAAGGACGTGACCTGAAGAAAGATAAGGAATCTGCAGTTTTTCTGAAAGCAGACTTCCCTGGGTTGATTTACCAGCTCCTTGTATTCCAATTAGGATCAATTTCATTAACATCCCCTTAGTGTTTGTCTAATAACTGTACTACTATACATCTTTTAACGGATAATTCAATAATAAATTTAGAAAAATCAACTATATTGGTCGTAGTTTTGACCAACTAGCATTGACTCAACTTGTTTAGAAGTTTCTAGGATGACAGAAACTACGATTAAAATACTGGTTCCCCCAATAGCTAAGTTGCTGGCGCCAGTAAATACTTGGGCCAGGGATGGTAATAAAGCAATAAATCCTAAGAAAATAGCACCAGCTAAACTGATCCTAGTGACTACAAACTCTAAAAAGACCTTAGTGGGGCCACCTGGTCTCACCCCAGGAATAAAGGCGCCACTTTTTTTAAGCTCATCAGACATATCTTGGGCATTAAAGAATAATAGAGCTGAAAAAAAAGTAAAACTAAAGACTATTACAAAGTAAGCAATCATATAAACAGCTGAGGTTGGATCAGACCAAACTGTTAAAGTTTGACCAATCTCTACTAATCTATCCTGTCCACTTGCTGCTAAGAATCGGCCAATGAAAGAAGGCACTAACATGATTGAAACACCAAAAATGATTGGCATCACTCCAGCTACATTAACCCGGATGGGCAAATGGGTAGTTTGAGCTCCATAGTTTTTGCTGCCACGAGTTCTTCTAGCATATTGAATTTTTACTTTTCTAATGGCTTCGTTCATAAACACAATCACCGCCACTACTGCTAAACCAATCGCTGTAAAAGTAAGGGTAGAAGTAAGTTGAGCAGTGCTGGTAGTAGCAAAAGATTGAGCGATTGCTAATGGAAATTGGCTGACTATTCCACCTAGTAGAATCATCGAAATCCCATTCCCCAAACCATACTCAGAGACTAACTCTCCCAACCACATCATAATCATTGCTCCAGCTACTAAACTAGTAATCAGCGCTATTAATGCCAATGGATTACTAGAATCCAGCAGCTGCTGTGAGTTGAGGAGGGCAATCACCGAGATACTTTGTACTACTCCCAAAGGAATAGTCATAATACGAGTGTATTGATTAACTTTTTCTCGACCCGCTTCGCCATCGCGCTGTAGTTCTTTTAGCTTAGGAAAAATCATACTTCCCAGCTGCATGATAATCGAAGCTGTAATGTAAGGATTAATACCAACTGCCACAATTGAAAAATTAGCTAGGGTTCCACCAGAGAAGATATTTAAAAAACTTAAAAATTGATTTGCAGAAAAAATACTCTCTAGTCTATTGAGATCAACTCCTGGAACTGGAACGTGAGCTAGAAACCTAAAAATGAAAAATACACCTAAAGTAAATAAAAGTTTATTTTTTAACTTCTTGGTAGAAAACACGCGTTGAATTAAATCAAAAATCTTCTGCATCTCTAATAATGATAACGTAGATTACTTGGTAGAACCACCAGCGCTTTCAATCGCTTTCTTGCTGCCAGCGGAAACTGGAATCTCAACCGTTACTTTACGGGTCAACTTTCCAGTACTTACCAGCTTAGCTTTTCTAAAACGAGCGTTGATAACTTTTTCGAGCTTCAATGTTTCTAAACTAATTACCTTAGATTCCATTTTTTCAATATCAGTCAAAGTTACTTCTGCTGTAGGAACTAAAACGTTAAATCTACCTTTACCACGTAACATAGGCAGACGCTTAGTTAATGGTAATTGACCACCTTCAAACCAAAGCGGAATCTTAGAACCGACACGAGATCTCTGACCTTTCATACCTCTGCTAGAAGTATGTCCACCTTTACCAGATCCATAACCACGACCAATGCGCTTGGATGATTTACTAACAATGCTGGTGAGATTATTTAAAAGTGACATTATTTCTTTTTGACCTTAACTGTTTTTTTAGCTACTGTTTCTTTTTTAACGGCTGCTTTTTTTACCACAGGTTTCTTAGATTTAACGGTCTTAGCTTTGGCTTTGGGAGCCTTGCTAGCAACTACTTTTTTGTCACTCTTTTTTACAACTGGCTTCTTCTTAGCTTTTTCTTGTAGCTCAGCTTCTTTCTTCTTTTCTTCTGCTTGAACTTCTGCTAATGAACGCAGCTTAATGCCTTTAATTTTGACTAAATCTGCAATCTGCTTCAAAGCTTCAAAAGTAGCATAAGCATTAGAGGCTTTATTACCTGTGCCTAAAATCTTACTAGAAATGTCTCTAATTCCAGCTGCTTCAACTACAGCTCTGACTGGGCCACCAGCAATGACTCCGGTTCCCTTAGGAGCTGGCTTAAGAATTAACTGAGCCGCACCCTTTTTGACACTGACTCTAAAAGGAACAGTAGTGCCATCGATAGGAATTTGAATCATTTTTTTCTTAGCTTTTTTAACACCCTTACGAATAGCGGAGACAACATCTGAGGCTTTACCCTTACCAACTCCAATCTTACCTTTTTTATCTCCCACCACCATTACTACTGAAAATCCAAATGAATTACCACCTTTAGTCTTTTTAGAAACTCTAGAAACTTGAATAACTTTTTCTTCAAGATTGTCTTTAGGTTGTTGTTTGTAATCTGCCATTATTTTTTCCTTTTACAGTTTTAATCCTGCTTTTCTAAGTGACTCTGCTACTGCTTTGACTCGACCATGATATCGATAATAACCACGATCAAAGACTAATTCCTTAACTTTTTTCTTATCTAACTGTTGAGCAATATCTTTAGCCACCTTAACAGCACGCTCTGTTTTAGTGCCAGTTATTTTTGAATCTTTTCTAGCATCATTAGCTGAAGCAAGTGTCTTACCAGAATCATCATCTATAACTTGCAAATAACAGTATTTATTAGAACGAAGCACATTCAATCTAGGCCTGCTAGCAGTCCCATGAATGTTCACCCTAACTCTAATCTTGCGTTTTTGCTTGACAGTTAAATTATGTTTTATTTTTGGCATGATCATTTTAAGCTATTGAAGCTTTTCCTTGTTTACGCTTGACTACTTCATCTTCATAACGAATCCCTTTGCCCTTATATGGCTCAGGCTTCTTAACTAATCTAATTTCAGCAGCAGTTTGACCGACTTGTTGCTTATCGATTCCTGAAACAATGATTGTATCATTACCTTCAAGAGCAAGAGTAATGCCTGCGGGAGCTGAAAACTCAACATCATGAGAGAACCCAACTTGAAGGTTAAGCCCTGTTCCACGCTGCTGAACTCTATATCCAGTTCCGACCATTTTTAAAGTTTTTTTATAACCTTCAGTAACACCAATTACATTATTGTTAATCAAGCTACGAATCAAGCCATGATTAGCATTAGTTTGTTTCTCATGGTTAGTGGTTAAAACCTCCAAAGTATTATCTTTTTGCTCGACTTTGATTCCAGATAAAATCTTAGTACTTAATTCTCCCTTAGGACCTTTAACCACCACCGCATCTTTACCGATTTCAACGGTAACTCCGGCTGGAATATTGATAAGCATGCGTCCAATTTTTGACATATAAATTTACCAAACCTGACAAAGGATTTCACCGCCAACATTCTTTTGGCGAGCTTCCTTATCAGCGATCACTCCTTGATTAGTACTTAAAATAGTAATGCCGTATCCTCCAAGTGTTGCTGGAATTTCCCCAGCTGATACATAGAGTCTTCTACCTGGTTTAGAAATTCTTTTGACTCCACTTACCACCGGCAATGAGCCAGCATATTTTAATGAAATCTTCAATTGCTTTTGTGGCTTAGAATCCAAGGTCTCCACATTTTCTAAATATTTTTGATCCAATAAAATTCCAGCAATGGCTGCTCTCATCTTCGAATGAGGCATCACCACTTCTTCATGACCTGCTGCCAGGGCATTCTTAATTCTAATTAACATATCAGCTATTGAGTCAGTGTACATATTTATTCTTTATTTATTAGCTCTTACTACTCCGGGTAATTCCCCTTTATTTGCTAGCTCTCTAAAAGTTATTCTGCTTAACCCAAAGTATCTTAGGTAACCGCGAGGACGACCTGTAATCTTACAACGATTCTTACCTCTAGTCGAGACTCTATTTGGCTTACTTTCACCTTGCTGCTTGTATTCTTCTAAATACTTAGCTCTTTTTGCTTGCAGCTTAAGTGACTTGATTACTTTTGATTTTTTAGCCATGGTTTTCCTTTTCAAACGGCATTCCTAATAACTCTAAAAGACGGAATGACTCTTGATCATTTTTAGTGCTGGTGACTATTGTAACCTGTAAACCTCTAATTTGATTGATTAAATCATAGTTTATCTCGGGAAATACAATTTGCTCTTCTAAACCTAAGTTATAATTACCTCGGCCATCAAAAGCTTTTCTAGAGACGCCTTGGAAGTCTTTAACTCGAGGTAGAGTGATGCTAACTAGTTTATCTAGAAACTCCCACATCTGCAGGCCTCGCAGAGTTACCATGGCTCCAACTGGGTCACCTTCACGAAGAGTAAAACCAGCGATGGCTTTACGTGCTAGGGTCACGTTTGGTTTTTGCCCAGTGATGATCTTGAACTGATCAATAATATTATCCATAATCTGCCATCTAGCTCGAGGCTCGGTAGGCTGAGTTACACCCATATTAATCACAATCTTATTCACTTTTGGCACAGCCATTAGCGAACTCATCTTCAATTCTTTTTGAAGCTGAGGGGCTATCTTTTTGGAATATTTCTCTTGTAATCTGTTCATTTCAATTATTTCTTTAATTTCTTTTTATCTAAAGCAGGCACTGGTTGACCAGTTTTCTTAAAAATACGTTCCTTAGAACCATCCTTAGCAACTTTATAGCCAATTCTGTCTACTTCTCCCTTATCATTCAAAATAGCTATTTTTGCGACCGACATCGGTCTTTCTCGACGCACTTTATCCCCAGGCTTATCACCAATAGGCTTAATATGTTTACTGTACATATTGGCACCTTTAACAATAACTTTGTCTTGAGTGGGAAATACTTTAACTATTTCTTCCTTTTGACCTTTATCTTTTCCAGATGTGACTAGTACTTTATCGCCGACTTTAAATTTCATATCTTAAGTTATAAAACCTCCGATGCTAAACTAGCAATCTTGTTATAATTTCTTTCCTTTACTTCTCTGGCTACTGGCCCAAAAACTCTAGTTCCAACTGGATCAACACTATGTCTGGACTCAATAATTACGGCGGCATTATCATCAAAACGAACGTACTCACCTGTTTCGCGTCGTTTTTCTTTTCTGGTTCTAACAATCACGGCTCGCACAACTTCACCTCTTCTGATTTCACTTTGTGGTTGAGCTGAGATGACAGAGGCGCTGACCACATCACCCACATGGCCAAAGCGTCTTCTTGATCCACCATAGACCTGAATAACTCGGAGTGTTTTAGCTCCGCTATTATCTGCAACTTGTAAAACTGATCTTAACTGAATCATCTTATTTTTTTACCTTCTTAATAACTCTAAAACGCTTAGTTTTGCTAACTGGCCGACACTCTTCGATAATTACTTCATCATTTAATTTGAGGCCATCAACTCCTTCTGAATGACACATGTAGTTTTTGCTACGTTTGACACTCTTTTTGTATAAAGGGTGTTGCCACTGACGCTCTATCTCAACCTTAACGGTTTTGTCTGAAGACAATGAAATTATTTTTCCCTGTAGTTGTTTTTTAGGCATTACTTGTTTTCCTTAGCTACTGATTCTTTGGCTGAAACTTGCTTCTCACGAAGAATGGTTTTAACTCGAGCAATATCGTCTCTAATTTTACCAGGTAATCTGGTATCTTCAAGCTTACCTGCTGGTAATTCCAGTTTTGCTTTAGCCAAGCTTTTTCTCAGCTCTACCAGCTGCTGTTCCAGCTCACCATTAGTTTTGTCATGTAGGGCTTTTATATCGTTTCTTTTCATGTCTATTTTTCCACAATCTGAGTTTTAACTGATATCTTATGTGCTGCTTTTCTCAAGGCTTCTTTGGCCATTTCTCCGGTAACTCCACCAAGTTCAAATAAAATTTTCCCTGGTAGAACTGTAGCTACGTACTCTTTAATTTCTCCCTTACCTGAACCCATTTTTACTCCAACTGGCTTGCTGGTAATTGGCTTATCTGGAAAAACTCTAATCCAATATTTACCGCTTCTTTTAGTGACATGAGTAATTTTCTTACGAGCTGCCTCAATCTGACGAGCTGAAATCCAGCCTCTACCAACAGCTTTTAGACCAAACTCTCCAAAAGAAAGATCACTCCCCCGAAGAGCTGTGCCTCTCATCTTGCCTCTGAACTGCTTGCGGAATTTAGTTTTTTTAGGTTGTAACATAGTTCTTTACGTTCTAGATTGTCTTTTCACCCTTATAAATCCATACTTTGATTCCCACATACCCAGATCTGGTTCTAGCAGCATGGTGATGATAATCAATATTAGCTCTTAAGGTTTGAGTAGGGACACTGCCTTGAGTGTATTTTTCAGATCTGGCAATTTCTGCTCCACCGATTCTACCGGAAAGCTGAATCTTTATTCCTTTGGCTCCAGCTTGCATCACCTTTTCAAGTGCCTGCTTGATAGCTCTTCGATGCGGATAACGAGAAATTAGCTGTTGAGAAATTCTTTCGGCAACTAATTTTGAACTTAAATTTGGCTCATTAACTTCACTCACCTGCAGATCAACTTGAACCTTATCTTTCTTGAGTTTTGAAACGTTCAATATTTTCTCAACATCTTTTCTAATCTCTTCAAGATTGGAGCCACCTCTACCAATAACTACACCTGGTCTTGAAACTGAGATAATGATTTTAATTTTCTTGACACTACGCTCGATCAATACTTCTACTAAGCCAGCATTGGTGAGCTTATCATTAAGATATTTTCTAAGCTTAAAATCTTCAATTACTTTATCAGAGTATTTTTTAGCAGGAGTATACCAACGTGATTTCCAGTTAAAGGTAATACCTAATCTAAAGCCGGTAGGATGTACTTTCTGTCCCATATTATTTGTTTTTCTTTGCCTTAGTTGTTACTTTTTTCTTAGCCGGCGTGGCTACCTTAGTTTTTTTAGCTGTTTTCTTAGTTTCTTTTTTGGCAGCTTTCTTGACTTCTTTCTTAACTGCTACTTCTTTTTTAGGCTTATCTTCTTTGACTTCAAGCTCAACCATGACATGAGAAGTTCTCTTCATGATGCTATGAGCTCTGCCTCTACTCACAGCTCTCCATCTTTTATAAACGGAGCCTGGAGTGACTTGGATGCTAGATAAAACCAAGCTTTCAAAAGGTAAGCGATGATTATTCATCGCATTGGCAATTGCCTGCTTGACTACTTTTAAGATGCTTAAACTAGCTCTTCTGTTTATCACAGCCAACTGACGCATGGCTTGTTCTAAAGACAAATCTTTGACTTCATTAGCCACCAATCGCATTTTGCGAGGTGTCTGTCTGATTTGTTTCTGTGTAGCTTTAATTTTCATATCTTTAAGTCTTAGTAGCTGTTCGTTTCACCATTCTGCCGTGACCTCTAAAAGTACGAGTCAAGGAGAACTCACCTAATTTATGTCCGACCATGTCTTCAGTGCAAAAAACTTCTTTGAACTCTCGACCCTGATGGACTGCAAAAGTATGTCCGACAAACTCAGGAGCAATAGTACAATCACGAGACCAAGTCTTAATTGGAGTTTTTTGTCCAACCTGCTTTTGCTTCATGACCTTAGCGATTAGCTTTGGGTCAACATGTGGTCCTTTTTTACTTGATCTTCCCATATTTTTTGTCTTGTCTTACTTTATATTTTAACTCTTCTATCTCTAATAATAAACTTGCTACTCTTACGTTTACCACGAGTCTTTTTGCCCAAAGCATGTTTACCCCAAGGAGTCTTAGGATATTTCATACCCACCCCAGATCTACCTTCACCTCCTCCATGAGGATGTGAGCCTGGATGTTGAGCAACACCTCTCACGGTTGGACGGATACCCATCAATCTCTTTCGACCAGCTTTACCAATCTTTCGATTCTTCCAATCGTGATTTCCAACCTGGCCAATTGTAGCGTAGCACTTGAGGTTAATCAAACGCAGCTCTTTAGATGGTAATTGGACAGTCGCATACTTACCTTCTTTAGCTTGGACATAGGCTGCTGTCCCTGCTCCACGGACTATCTGAGCACCTTTGCCTGGTGTCATCTCAAGATTATGAATCGGAATACCAATCGGCACATTACGTAACGGCATGGCATTACCAGTCTTAATCTCAACTTTTTCTCCAGCAATAACTTGATCGCCAATATTCAATTCGTCTGGGGCAACCATATATTTCTTTTCACCATCTGGGTAGATGATCAAAGCAATATTAGCGCTTCTCATTGGATCGTACTCAATTCTCTCGACTCGACCAGCAATATCTCGTTTTCGACGTTTCCAGTCAATAATACGCATTCTTTTCTTCACCCCACCACCTCGATGACGCATGGTAATGTGACCTTTATAACCACGACCCTGACGTTTCTTATGGCCCTTGGCTAATAAAGATTTCTCTGGCTCACCTTTGTATAGATCGCTGCGATCTAAGACAACTTGGTGGCGAGTTCCAGGAGTAGTTGGTTTTCTTTTCTTTAACATATTATTGGTTGTAAATATCAAATAATTCTATATTGTCACCTTCTTTAAGAGTTGCCATAGCTTTTTTAACTTGGGCAATTTGCTTCTCTAAACGACGCTTGCCAGTTTTCTTAACACTTACATTTCTAGTAGTAGTGTTAATTCTCAATACAGTTACGCTATAAAGCTCTTCAATTGCTTCTTTGATTTGCTGCTTATTGGCTAATCGATCTACTTCAAAAGTGTAGGTATTGCTTGCGTTAGCCAGCTGCATTGATTTTTCAGTAATGATTGGTCGTTTTAAGATATATGGATTCATTTTTAGCTATCTTTTTTGACTACTTTAATATGCTTAGCTAATTTTTCTTCAAGCTGTTTGAGAGCGTCTGTGGTGATAATGATCTTATCAGCTAAAGAAACCTCGTAGATATTGATTCGCTGTGCTCTAGTCACCACCACTCTTTGAATGTTTCTCAAACTTCTGATTATTTCTGGATTAGACTCAGTCAAAACAACTAAGATTTTTTCATTTTTATCTCTGATCTTACTAAGCAACTCTACAGCTTGCTTGGTCTTACCAGTTAGCTCATTGAAGCCATCACAGACGACAATATTTTTTTGCTGAGCACTTAAAGCAGAGATCAATGCTTGAGACTTAAAACGTTTGGTGAGCTTAAGCTTCCAATTAGATAGGCCAGTTGGGCCATGGGCCACACCACCACCTACAAAAATTGGAGCATTTTTAGAACCATGACGAGCATTACCAGTTCCTTTTTGAGCATATGCCTTCTTTTTAGTGCGGTTAACAGCAGATCTGTTTTTGACTTTACTAGTTCCTTGACGTTGATTGGCTAAATAAACTCGAATGCCTTGAGAGAGCAATTTCTTATTTACTTCAGCATTAAAGACAGTTTCACTGGCTGTGACAGCAGTCTTACTTTTAGCACCAGTTTTTGTATAAGTAGTTAATTTCATTATTTAGTTTCTTCCTCTTTAGACTCAGGTTCTGCAGCGACTTCCTTGACTACAATGCCTGAGGCATCATTATCTAACTCAATCATTTTTTTATCACCAGTTTTAGTGATCTTAACTGTGGATGAATAAAATCCTGGTACTGGGCCGCTGAGCCAAACTTCGCCAGTTTCTTGATCTAAATGAACTACTACTAAGCCACTGATAGTCTTAGTATCAGTTCCGTAGTGTCCAGGCATCTTTTTTCCTGGCCAAACACGACCTGGGTCTGTACCAGCACCGATTGATCCTGGAGCACGTTCTCGATCTGATTGACCATGAGTACGTTGACCACCACTGAATCCCCAGCGCTTCATGACGCCAGCAAAACCTCGACCTTTAGTTATTCCTTGGACTTTAACTACATCACCCACTTCTAAAACTTGACCCACTTTAACAACATCGCCGATCTTGGTTTGATCAGCGCTATCATTTTCGTCTTGAGTTGAAGGAGTGAATTGTTTAACTCCTTGGAGTTGGGTTACACCTATAGAAAAACCACTCTTTTGCATTTTGCTGCGGAGTGGCTTAGACATGTTTTTTATTTTTTTCTGACCATAGCCAACTTCAAAAGTATCAGCTGATTTTTTATCAACTATTAAATTATCATCAGCTTTGCAACGAGTAATAGCCAGCCGCTTACCTTGTTTTGACCAGGCTTGGGTCATATCTAGTTTGGTGGCAAAAATACTGTATAACATGGTTCTTTTTTTCTTTAATCAGCAAATTTAGTTTTATCATTCTTTTTTTAAGAAGCCCTGACAACTTCTTGTTACATCTTGATTTGGATATCAACCCCTGCAGGTAACTCCAAATGCATTAACGAGTCAATTGTTTTACTCGTTGGGTTGACAATGTCAATCAACCGTTTATGGGTTCTAATAACGTATTTCTCCTGCGAATCCTTGTCCGTGTGTGGAGAGATAATCACCGTAAACCATTTACGATGGGTTGGTAAAGGAATTGGTCCTTTAACCATCGCCCCAGTTGATAAAGCAGTCTCTAAAATCTTTTTACCAGCTTCATCGACTACTCGATGATCATAAGATTTGAGTCTGACTCTAATTTTGTAGGCGTCGTTTTTCTTAGAACTTGTTGCCATATTTTGTTAATGTTTTATTAGTTTCTATCTATACTTAAAACAAAGCGTGATTATATCTGGTCTCTGCCTGGTTGTACAGAGTTATTTCGCTTTATTTATTTATTAAGACTAGGCGACTATTGTAACAGAGCTTTCTATAAATGAAAAGTCCCGCCTCGGCGGGACTTTCCTCATATTTTAATTATATTATTTTATAATTTTTGTAATTGCTCCAGCACCAATAGTGTGGCCACCTTCGCGGATAGCGAAGCGTAATCCATCAGCCATAGCTACAGGGACAATTAGCTTAACAGTCATCTTAGCGTTGTCGCCAGGCATGACCATTTCAACACCATCAGGGAGAGCAATCTCTCCAGTTACATCAGTAGTTCTGATGTAAAACTGAGGTCTGTATCCGGTGAAAAATGGCTTATGACGACCACCTTCTTCTTTGGTTAAGATATATACTTCAGCTTCAAACTCGGTGTGAGGGCTAGCAGTGCCTGGCTTAGCCAAGACCTGACCACGTTCGATGTCATCTTTACCGATCCCTCTAAGGAGGATACCGACGTTGTCTCCAGCTTGACCATCGTCAAGTAATTTACGGAACATCTCGACACCTGTAACGGTGGTTTTAGCAGTATCTCTAATACCAACCATCTCAATTTCTTCACCCACTTTGACTTTACCAGAGGCAATGCGACCAGTCACAACTGTACCGCGGCCTTTGATTGAAAAGACATCTTCGATTGGCATTAAGAATGGTTTATCAAGATCGCGAACTGGCTCTGGAATGTATTCATCAACAGCGTTGATTAATTCCATCACTTTATCTTGAGCTTCAGCATCACCTTCGAGAGCTTTAAGAGCACTCACTCGGACTACTGGAGCATTATCACCATCAAATTTGTATTTAGTTAAGAGTTCCCTGACTTCCATTTCGACTAAGTCTAAGAGTTCAGGATCATCAACCATGTCAACTTTATTTAAAGCGACAATAATTTTTGGAACGTTAACTTGTTTAGCTAAGAGGATATGCTCTCTGGTTTGAGGCATAGGACCATCATTAGCGGCGACTACCAAGATAGCACCGTCCATTTGAGCGGCACCGGTGATCATGTTTTTAATGTAATCAGCATGTCCTGGAGCATCAATATGAGCATAATGACGTTTTTCAGTCTCGTACTCAATGTGGGAAATGTTAATTGTCACACCTCGAGCTGCTTCTTCAGGAGCATTGTCGATATCTAAATATCCAAGTGCTTTATTAATATCACTGGGCAGCTTGGCTGCTAATGTTTGGGTAATAGCGGCGGTTAGAGTAGTTTTACCATGGTCGACGTGACCAATGGTGCCCACGTTAACGTGAGTTTTATCTCTCTTGAATTTCTTGTCGTCTGACATATTGTCTCCTTTTATGTTTGCTAATGTGTATAGCTAAATATTTTTTTACTTTTTACTAAATTATTCAGATTTAGTTCTTTGCTTAATAATTTCTTCAGTGATGTTTGCTGGCACCTCTTGATAGTGACTTGGCAATAAAACACTAGAGGCACGACCTTGAGTCATGCTTCTCAAAATTGTAACATAGCCTTGCATCTCTGCCAACGGGACCAATCCAGTAATAATCACCATCTTACCGCGATTAGTTGTCCCTTGGATCTGACCTCGGCGGCTACTTAAATCTCCAATCACATCTCCCATAAAATTATCCGGAGCAGTGACTTCAACTTTCATAATTGGCTCAAGTAGAATCACATCAGCTTTAGATAAAGCATCTCGGAGGGCTAATGAGCCAGCCATCTTAAAAGCAACTTCACTAGAGTCAACATCGTGGAAGGATCCATCATAAACTGTGACTGAGAAATCAACCATTGGGTACTTGGCTAAATAACCACGCTCCATTGACTCGATAATACCTTTGTTAATTGGCTTGATAAATTCACGAGGAATAACACCGCCTTTGATTTCATCAATGTATTCGTATCCAGAACCAGGATCTGTAGGCTCAATCTTAATCAAACAGTGACCATACTGACCTCGGCCACCGGTTTGCTTAATGTATTTACCTTCACCTTCAGCATATTTCTTAATAGTTTCTTTGTAAGCTACTTGAGGTTTACCGACTCCAGCATCAACACTAAATTCACGTTTCATCCGGTCGACAATAATCTCTAGATGCAGCTCACCCATTCCACCAATAATAGTTTGACCTGTTTCATGGTCAACTTCGATACTAAAGGTTGGATCTTCTTCAGAAAGCTTGTTTAAAGCCATCCCCATTTTTTCTTGATCAGCTTTAGTTTTAGGCTCAATTGCCAACGAAATAACTGGATCTGCAAAAGTAATTCTTTCTAACTCGATGGGGTGATCTTCATCACATAAGGTATCACCAGTAGTAGTATTTTTCAAACCAATCAAAGCTACAATCTCTCCAGCTTGCGCATACCCTATTTCTTCACGCTCATTAGCGTGCATCAAGAGTAATCTACCAACACGCTCCTTATTGCCAGAAGAAGAATTGTAAACATAACTTCCGGACTCAATTTTTCCAGAGTAGACTCTCATGTAAGTCAAACGACCCACATGAGGATCCGATTGAATTTTAAAAGCTAAGCCAGCGAAGGGTTCTTCTGGTTTAAGTGCGCGCTGCACTTCTTCATCTGTTTTAGGATTAATTCCATCGATATGATCAATATCCATTGGAGATGGTAAGTACTCAATGACTGCATCTAAAAGTGGCTGCACGCCAGTGTTCTTAAGTGAAGAGCCGGCCATGACTGGCACCAATTTATAATCAATTACAGCTTTTCGTAGAGCTGCTTTCAGATCATTAACTGCAATCTCTTCTTCCATTAAAAACTTTTCCATTAGCGCATCATCTGTTTCAGCAATTGCTTCCACTAATTCAGCTCGTAGTTTCTTGGCTTCATCTTTATATTCATCTGGAATGTCTTTTATTTCGGGCTCAGTAGCAGTAGTTTTATCTTCCCAGAAATAAGCTTTCTCATCTAGTAACTGGATTACTCCTTGGAAACTATCTTCAGCTCCCATTGGTAAGTTTAAGATAGCTGGCTTAACACCAAATTTGTCTCTAATATCTTGGATAGTGGCCATAAAATCTGCCCCCAATTTATCCATCTTATTTACAAAACAAACTCGAGGCACATTGTACTTATCAGCTTGACGCCACACAGTTTCTGATTGGGATTGAACTCCTTCAGAAGCATCTAAAACAGTTACTCCGCCATCAAGAACTCTTAGAGAGCGCTCAACTTCGGCAGTAAAATCAACATGTCCTGGAGTATCAATAATATTCAAACGGTAATCATCTTTAGCTAAGTGGGAATCAAAGTAAGGCTTCCAAAAAGCAGTGGTGGCAGCTGACATAATGGTGATGCCTCGCTCTTGTTCTTGAGCCATCCAGTCCATAGTGGCTTCACCTTCATGGACTTCACCGATCTTGTAAGTTCGGCCAGTATAAAACAATATTCTTTCAGTAGTGGTGGTCTTACCCGCATCAATATGGGCAATAATACCAATATTACGAATCTTATCTAGAGGAATTTTCTTCTGAGTTTTGGGCATATTTTTTTACCATCTAAAGTGGGCAAAAGCTTTGTTGGCATCAGCCATTTTGTGACTGGTGTCGCGGCGATTAATAGTTCCACCTTGTTCATTTAAAATATCAAGCATTTCTGCAGCTAATTTTTCTGCAAAAGAATGATGCTCTTTATTTAGTCTTTTATTAGCCTCATTAACTAGCCATCTGAGGGCTAATGAATTAGCACGACGAGCTTTAACTGGCATTGGCACCTGATAAGATGCTCCACCGACTCGGCGTGTTCTAACTTCTATCTGAGGCTTAATCTTTTCTAAAACCTCCTCATAAACTTCGAGGGGTTTTCTTTTAGTCTTTTCTTTAACAATCTCGAAAGCATTGTAGACCTGTTTTTGAGCAACAGTTTTCTTACCACTCTGCATAACTCTATTGATAAGCTGAGAAATTTTTACAGAACCATACTTAAGGTCTGGCTTAATATCTCGTGGGGGGAATCTTTTTGTTCTCATAATTAGCTTCTCTTGACACCATATTTACTGCGGCTGGTTTTACGATCAGTGACACCTTCACTATCATAAACACCACGGACCACATGATACTTAACACCAGGTAAATCTTTGACTCTTCCACCTCTAACTAGGACTACACTATGTTCTGCTAAGTTATGACCTTCTCCTGGGATGTAAGCGGTGACTTCAATCTTATTAGATAATCTGACACGAGCTACTTTACGCAGAGCAGAGTTTGGTTTTTTAGGAGTCATGGTTTTGACTACTGTACAAACTCCTCTCTTCTGAGGATTATTGGTCTTCACAGGCGAATTCTTAAGCATGTTAAAGCTACGTCTAAAGGCAGTAGACTTGACTCGCTTAGGTTTTGACTTGCGACCTTTTCTGACTAGTTGATTAATTGTAGGCATAAGAGCGTGATTGTAACATAAACTAACTTATACTTCTATCTGGGCTCTCTCTGGTGTAGTTGGAATCAAGCGCCCGATGATAACATTCTCTTTTAGACCGTCGAGGTAATCAATTGCTCCTTTGGAAGAAGCATTTGTGAGAACACTCTTGGTGTGCTGGAATGAAGCCGCTGATAACCAGGAGTGAGTGTAAAGAGCACTTCTAGTAATACCTAGCAACATCACCTTAGCACTAGCTGGCTCGCCACCAGCTGCCATGATGTCATCATTACCTTGAATCAATTGACTTCTCTCTATCACTTCTCCAGTTAAGAACTCTGTATCACCTGATTTCTCAATTTTAACTTTATCACCCATCTTGCGGGCAATAACTTCAAAATGTTTGTCGTGGATAGTGATACCCTGAGATTCATAAACATACTGGACACTGTCAACGATATATTGTTGAGTGTGAAGTAAGCCTCTGACTAACAAGAGCTCACTTAAGTTAACACTACCAGCAGTTAAACTCTCTCCAGCTGCAATCAAATCTCCATCATCTACTATCAAAGCAGTATTTAAACTTACTTTGTAAGAAACTTCTTCTTTGGGTGAAGTGGTGGTAGTAATAGTAATCTCTATCTCTTTATCACCTTCATCAATTTTAACTTTTCCAGTTAACTCAGAGATGAGTGCCTTGCTCTTTGGGTTTCGAGATTCAAAAATTTCTTCGACTCTAGGTAAACCTTGAGTCACGTCTAAACCAACGATACCTCCAGAATGCTTGACCCTCATAGTCAGCTGAGTACCTGGCTCTCCAATTGATTGAGCGGCAGCTACACCGACTGGGACACCGATTTCGACAATCTTACGAGTTGAGAAATCCCAACCGTAACAGTGAGCACACATCCCTTGAACGGCCTCACATGTAAGAGGGGATCTGACTTTAATTATAGTAATTTTTTCATCAGCAGCTATTTTTTCAGTCAAATCTGGAGTAATTACCTCTCCAACTTTAACTACTACTTTTGAATCAACCTTAATATCTTGTAAGGAAACTCTACCCAGGATGCGATCAGCAAAACTATTTGATCTTTCACCCTCTCTAATGATCTCAACCCCATTAGTGGTCCCACAATCATCTTGACGAATAATTACATCATGAGATACATCGACCAATCTTCTGGTTAGATAACCTGCATCAGCTGTCTTTAAAGCTGAGTCAGTTAAACCTTTTCTGGATCCACGAGCTGATGTTACATACTCAAAGATTGATAATCCTTGTCTAAAGTTAGATTTAGTTGGCATTTCCACAATATTTCCCAAAGGATCTACTACCAAACCTCTCATAGCAGCTAATTGCTTGACCTGATCTCTAGAAGCACGTGTACCTCCAGAATCAATAATCACTTTCACAGCATTATCCTTGCTATAAGAATCCCAAGTCTTATCAGCTACTTCTTCAGTCGTATCCATCCAAACTTGATTATTCAGTTTTTTACGCTCTTCATTTGTAACCAATCCCTCTTGATAACTATCTTGAATCTTCTCAACTTGCTTGTTAGCTCTATCGATAATCTGATCCTTTTCATCAATCATTTCACAATCAACAACTGATACAGAGATACCTGAAAGAGTGGCGGCATCAAAGCCAAGATCTTTAATGTTATCAATCAATTTAGTGACTTCATCTCGAGGTTGAGTTTCGATAGCCAAAGTTACCAAGGCTTTAATTTTCTTGGCAGTAACTGCCTCATTAATGTAGTCAGTCCCATCTCCTAAAAGGAGATTAAATTGAATTCTACCGACAGTTGTCCTCACAATTTTAGTCTCTTTGTTTGAAACTAAACGAACCTTTACTGCCTGATGAAGATCAATTAAACCTATCTGATGAGCATGAAAAGCTTCGTCTATGTCTGTGAAAATTGATGGGTACTCTGGCAGATCCTCATTCAAGATCGTCTGATAGTAAACTCCCATAGCCATCTCTTTATTAGGCATAGTGACGGGTTCACTATTAGCTGGTTTGAGCAAGTTCTGAGTTGACATTAATAAATCAACTTGTTCTTGCTGAGCTTGTTTGGTTAATGGTACGTGGACAGCCATTTGGTCACCATCAAAATCAGCATTATAGCCAGAACAGACACATGGATGAAGTCGAATCGCTTTTCCCTCAACTAAAATAGGATAAAAGGATTGCATACCCAGCTTATGTAAGGTTGGTGCTCTATTTAGGATTACGGGATGGTTTTCAGTTACTTTTTCCAAAATGTCATAAACCTCAGGCTCACGACGATCTATCAAGTGGCGAGCACTTTTTACATTTGGAGCAATGCCGTTGAGAATCAACTCTCGCAATACATGGGGCTTAAACATTTCTAACGCCATATCTTTAGGTAAACCACACTGGTTAAGTTTTAACTCAGGACCGACGACAATTACACTTCGCCCTGAATAATCGACTCTTTTTCCTAAAAGATTGCGACGGAATCGACCTTGCTTTCCCTTAAGCATGTCTGAGAGTGACTTTAGCTCTCGCTGTCGACGACGCTTAGTATTGCTTTGATCAATTAAAGAATCGACTGCTTCCTGGAGCATTCGTTTTTCATTGCGTAAAATAATATCTGGAGCTCCCAAATCAATTAAGTGTTTCAAACGATTGTTGCGATTAATAACTCTTCTATAGAGATCGTTGAGATCAGAAGTAGCAAACCTACCGCCAGAAAGTTGGACCATTGGTCTCAAATCTGGTGGAATAACTGGCAAAGTGGTTAAGAACATCCAGCTAGGATCAATCTCAGCTTTGCGCAAACCCTCAACTACTCTAAGACGCTTAATCATCTTAACTTTGCGAGCACCTTTGGAGTTAGTTATCTCTTCACGAAGGTAAACTACTAGAGAATCTAGATCTAACTCTTTTACCAACTCGAGAATGCTTTCAGCACCCATACCAACTCTAATGTGACCATCGGCATCATAATCAATTAGCTTGATGTACTCATCTTCACTGAGAATGGTACCTTTTTTAATCTTCTTGACCATTTTCTTAATGGTGGCATAGATTTCAGCAGTTTGATCTAGCTGCTCATCAAGTTGAGATTTAAGGTTTGCAATTTGTTGCTTGGCTTTAATTTCAGCTTCTTCAATTTTTAATTCTAGAGTTTCTTTATTAGAAACTTTTTCAGACAACTTTTTCTTTTCTTCTTTTAATAATTCTTGTGTCTCGACAATAGCCTGCTTAGCAATTTCTTTAAGTTCATTTTGAGATTCAGATAAAGTAATTTCTAGTTGTTCTAGATTTTCAGTTTTATGCTGTTCATCTACTTCCAATACGACATACTGAGCAAAATAGATAATAGAAGCTAAGCTTTTGGGTGAGATGTCTAGTAATAGAGACAGCTTAGAAGGAGCTCCTTTAAAATACCAAATGTGAGCTATTGGAGCTGCTAAACTAATATGACCCATTCTTTCTCTTCTGACTCTAGAGTGAGTGACTTCGACTCCACACTTATCACAAACAATTCCCTTATATCTAGCTCTCTTGTACTTACCACAATAACATTCGTAGTCTTTGATTGGACCAAAAATCTTTTCATCAAAGAGGCCATCTTTTTCTGCTTTTAGAGATCTATAGTTAATTGTCTCTGGTTTCTTAATCTCTCCATGTGACCAAGATAAAATCTTATCAGGGCTAGCAATTTTAATTTCTAAGGCAGAGAAGTCAACCACGTTTTGTAATGAATCTTGCATATATTTTACTCCTGCTCCTTAGTGTCTGTATTTAATTTTTCTTCTGTAGACTCAACAGCTTCCACCTCTTCTTTCACATCAGCTGTGTCATCTGCGACAGCATCATCAGTTGTGTCATCAGTAGCAGCGGTATCATCATCGTCAGTGGTTGTGTCATCGGTTGCAACTGCATCATCAGTTGTAGCTTCAGCACTTGGCTTTACTTCTTCTATCTGCTCTTCAACTTCATGGGGAATAACATCTAGCCCAAGTGAGTTCAACTCTCTGACTAAAACCTTGAATGATTCTGGAACTGTTGGTGCAGGAATTTCTTCACCCTTAACCATAGCTTCAAAAGCTCTACCTCTACCTTTAACGTCATCTGATTTGATAGTTAGCATTTCCTGAAGTGTATGAGCGGCTCGATGAGCTTCTAATGCCCAAACTTCCATTTCTCCCATTCTCTGACCACCCATTTGAGCTTTTCCACCCAAAGGCTGTTGAGTTACTAGAGAGTATGGTCCAGTAGAACGAGCATGAACTTTATCTTCTACCATATGAGCTAATTTTAGAATGTAACCAATACCAACTACAGTTGATTCTCTAAACTTTTCACCAGTTCGGCCATCAAGGAGCTGTGTTTTACCAGATCTAGGTAGACCGGCTTCTTCTAAAGAATCCCAAATTTTACCTTCATCAATTTGCTCAAACGGAGGAATAGCCACATTATAGCCTAGATTTTTTGCTGCCCAAGCCAAGTTGGCCTCTAACAATTGACCTAAATTCATACGAGCTAAAACTGAAAGTGGAGAAATAATAATATCGATCGGAGTACCATCTTCCAAATGAGGCATATCTGCCTGTGGCACAATCTTAGAAATGACCCCTTTATTACCATGACGACCGGCTAACTTATCACCCACCGTAATCTTACGAGTCTCAGCTACCCTGACGGTAACTTCCTTAAGAGTTCCTGGATCAAGCTCATCGCCTTTTTCGCGATCTAAAACTTGAACATCAATGACTGTCCCAGTAGTACCATGAGGCAAACGAAGTGAAGTGTTTCTAACTTCTCTGGATTTTTCACCAAAGATAGCTCTGAGTAATCTTTCCTCTGGAGAAAGCTCTGTTTCTCCCTTAGGAGCAATCTTACCAACCAAAATGTCTCCAGAAGCAACTACGCTTCCATTTCTCACAATACCATCTTCAGTTAAGTTAGATAAATATGATTCTGAAACATTAGGGATATCATTAGTCAGCTCTTCAGACCCAAGCTTGGTGTCCATTACTCTAGATCGGTATTCGCTAATATGAACAGATGTCAATGAATCATCTTTTACTAATCTATCAGAGATAACGATAGCATCTTCATAGCCTAAGCCCTCAAAAGAACTATAAGCAATCAATAAATTAGAACCTAAAGCCAACTCTCCATTATCTGAAGATGGGCCATCGATAATTACATCACCTTTTTTAATCTTATCGCCAACTTTAACAATTGCTCGTTGAGAGTAAGAAGTGCTTTGAGCAGTTCTTTTAAAAGTAGTCAATTTATAAATGTCTTTACCTTTTTCAAAAGAAACCTCTTCAACGTGACGATAATCTTCTTTATTAACTTTTTTGAGTTCTTTTCCATCAATTTTAATCGTTACTTTATTGCCATCAACATACTCAACTTCACCACCATGCCAAGCTTTAACAGTTCTGCCCATAGCACAAGCCACCACACCTTCCATACCTGTTCCCACTATCGGAGCATCAGTTCTAATTAAAGGCACAGCTTGACATTGCATATGAGTACCCATTAAGGCACGATTGGCTTCATCATGGTCGATAAATGGAATTAACGAAGCAGAAGTACCGATCACCTGAGATGGAATAACATCGATGTACTCAACTTCTTCGACTGAGCCTTCAATGAAATTATTCATGTAACGGATTGGAACCCAATCGTCAGTAATATATCCATTGTCATCGATATCCACTCCAGCATGAGTGATTTTGTGATCTTCTTCATCAGCAGCATTCATGTAAACAATCTCATCTGTCACCTTCATCTTACCCTTACGATTTTCCACTCTTAAATAAGGAGCTTCTAGAAAGCCAAACTTATTCACATGAGCAAAAAGAGCTAAATAAGTTACTAGACCAATGTTTGGTCCTTCTGGAGAACGAACTGGGTCAATTCTAGAGTATTGAGAAGCATTGATGTCACGCATTGAGAAGGAAGCTCTCTCTCTGGTTACTCCACCACTACCCATAACTGATAAACGACGTAGATTATCAATTTCAGCCAAAGGATTAGTTTGATCTAAAATAGTTGAAAGACGATTCCTGCGGAAGAATTCTGAGATGGTGGCAATTAAAGGTCTAGCATTTACCAAAGCAGCTGGAGTTAAAACTTCATCAGTTTTAGTCAATGACATTTTTTCTCTAATTGAACGCTCTAAACGGATTAAACCAATTCGGACAGCACTACCCTGAACCAACTCACCAACTCGTCTTAAACGGCGATTGCTAAGATGGTCAATATCATCAACTTTACCTTTTCCATTTTGCAAACCAATTAAATATTTAATACTAGAAATAACATCTTCTTTAGTTAAAACAGTTACGTGATCTTTAATATCTAGTTTTAAGCGACTATTGAGCTTATAACGACCTACTTCGCCCAAATCATATCGGCGAGCATCAAAAAACAATTGGAATAAATAGTCTCGAGCAGTATTTAAAACGGCTGGCTCACCAGGACGCATTTTTTCATATAACTCAATCAAGGCTTCTTCTTCTGTTTTAGTACTATCTTTAGCAATCGTGTTCACTAGCAAATCGTGCTCATCAAAACCAATCTCATCAGCAAACAGCTCCATTAATTCTTCGTCAGAGCCATAGCCCATTGCTCTCAATAAAACAGTAGCTGGCATCTTACGACGACGATCAATTTTGACTGATAAAACTTGACGTTTACCCACCCCAATTTCTAGCCAAGAGCCACGTAATGGGCGTAATTCAGCTTTATATAGAAGTTGAGCACCATCTTTATCACTGGAGAAAAAAGCTCCTGGAGAACGAACTAACTGAGTAACAACTGCGCGCTCAATACCATTCACAATGAAAGTACCTACGTTAGTCATCTTAGGCATATCAGCCAAGAAAACCTCTTGAGTTTGTGTAGCACCAGTTCTCTGATTAGTTAGGGAAGCCTCTACATAAAGAGGGAAGTCGTAAGTAACAGCCTTGCTTTTAGCTTCAGCTGGGGTGTGCTTGAGCTCACCTAATCTATAGTTACCAAATTTTAAAATCCAATTTTTACCAGTAAAGTCTTTAATACCCTCACCATCTTGGCCATTTATCTCATCAAGGGATTCTCTTATTCCGGAATCTAAAAACTGCTGATAGCTATCTCGCTGCAACTCAATTAAATCGAGTTTAGGAAATACTTTGCGTTCTTTTCCCCATTTGATTCGTGGCTTACGTGACATTAAGACTCCTGACTATTTTTATTTTCAGTTACTTACTAAAGTTGTTTCAGTTTCCATTTATTAACAAACAACAACGCAAAAAGAGACCACTTGATCAGTGCTCTCTAAATTACGAATGAGCTTATTTTTATATAGTTGATAAACAAAAGAATCCCGAGTATATGTTTATTTTCCTTAAGGAAACTGAGTGATTATATCAATAATAACAAATCATCGCAAGTAGCGTTGAACGTTTGAGTTATGTTCTTCCAAATTCTTACCATAGTGTATCCCACCATCCCCGCCATGTAAATAGAAAAAATTAGCTGTATCTAGAGGATTGAGGGCAGCTTTAATTGCATCTAGCCCAGGATTACATATTGGCTGAGGTGGCAAACCGTAATTGAGGTAGGTATTAAAGGGTGAATCAAGCTTTTTATCAAAACTAGTGGGTGGCTCCCACCAAGATTGAGCTTGCTTATCATAGCCTTTGACATACTGGAGTGTCGCATCAGCTTGGAGAGCCATATCAATATCGTATCTGTTCCATAAAATT
>Ga0209658_1000233_pt1 | contig 45858 bp, 97 predicted proteins | sample SaaInlV_150m_DNA_6_FD_184656 | JGI IMG/M metagenome (GOLD analysis project Ga0209658, IMG submission 184656) | Marine microbial communities from expanding oxygen minimum zones in the Saanich Inlet - SI037_S4LV_150m_DNA (SPAdes) (version 2) | ecosystem: Environmental > Aquatic > Marine >...
TGCTTTAGCATTAGCAGCGTCAGAAGCAGCTGAGCTTGCAGATTCTTTAGCAGCATTAGCTTTAAGAGTTGCATCAACAGACGCTGTAGATTCAGCAAATGCTTGAGCAGCACTAGCTTTTGCCTGGGAACCTGCAGTGTCTTCTATTTGTTTCCATGTTAAAGGCATTTTTAATTCTCCAAATTATAGTTTTATTGATCAATTAAACTAAAGAATCTTGTTCTTATATTTCAATTATTTGTAGTACTCTACAGAGAATACTTCATTCAAGTTATGTCATTCTAAAAAAAAACGGAAGCCAACTAAATGACCTCCGTTTATCTACCATCTTTATAAGATGGCTGGTTTGGGAAAAGAAAGGAAGTAAAAGAACCCAAACCTTAGAGAATTTATACTACTTGTTACTTGATACAGCATCCCGTACTGCGTATAGTCCAAAACCGGCTAGTAATTCTAGCACATAAACCGGTACTGAAGTTCCTGTGGCTTCTAATCCACCAACAGCAAACATTACAACTGCGGTCCAAAAGGTTTTTGATGTGAACCATGATTTATCATTAAATGAAAACATATAGTTTCCTCCTATTAGGTTAGTTTAATATAATAATAAAGTTTAAACAAAGTCAAGCTTTTTTATGCTATAGCTTTTACTATAGTAATAGCTTATAGTAGTTATATACTATGGTTTGTAATAAGAGAGCTATAGTTATAATAATAGCTATATACTATAGTAACTATAATAGCTATAGCATGCATTATGATCTCTCCCCTCCATAATATTCACAAGCATGCCCTTCTGTAATAAGTAATTTATTAATATCGGTATCACCCACATACAAACTTCCTAGAACTCTTCCATACTTCCCAATACCATGTGATTTTATTAAAATCTCTTTGTCCTGAATAAGATCAAAAAGACGATCCTTAGCTGCCAAGCCTAGCTTCTTTTCTTTGAGGTCCCTTGTTCTACTTTCTGGAGCATTTATTCCATATAATCTTATTCGTTTTTTAACCCACACAGACATGCCCAAGTCTATCATAGCATCAACAGTATCACCATCTACTACTCTTATACATATTGCTTTATATTCGTACATACTATTGTTATGTCTATTTATAAAGAATTAATTGTAAATTCTGCATATATTTTATTATTTTTAATAAGCTCTGGTACGTTATATTGGGATACAAATACTATCTGATCATTAGCAGTATCTCTAAAAGAGCATTTTGAAAATTTAAATAGGGCTAACTCATTATCTGATAGGCACTTATAGATATTTACTTGCGGTAATCCTATAACAGATTTTTGGGGCTTTATTAATCTAACTTCGCAATATTTAGAAAATTTATACAACTTCATATCCTCTGCAAAAATAGACAAGTTTTTGGCACGCAATAAATACTTATATTTCAAAGTATTAAGGGTTCTGTTTGTTTTGAGTAATGTATGTCTAAATTAGATAAGTTGTAAGAGGTTCCGTAATATTGTAAGCCTATTTCACCTTCGGTATTCTCTATTCTATGAGGATGTCCTTCATCGATGATAGAAAAAATAGACTTACTATATGCCCTAGGCCCTGTTATTTTAGTGGTTGCTAGTTTACCAACCCCGTCTTTATTTATATCATAATTCGCAATATTATTAAAGACGTTTATTAAAACTTGACTTAAAAATATATGACTAGCTTCTGCGATTATATGCCATTGTTGGTATTCCCCTTTAGGGTTTCCAATCTCGTCAGCCCAGTCCCTACTTATCCAATGAGACAAAATATAACTATCTTCTTTTTTTATTATATTCCTTAGTGGAATGGATGTACAGCTTTTTATATCTAAATATACTCCTCCCATTTTATATATTACTAAGTACCTAAATAGGTCAGCACGGGCTGCTCCATACTTGGGGTTTATCATATTAAACAAAGTAAGTACGTCCTTGGGATAGTTATTCTCAATAAAATGGATTATATCCAAATCATCATAGAAAATATATGTATACTCCGAATTCATTGCCTTCAAAGTATCAACCGTTCTCCTCAGCTCAGTAGGAAGATTTCTTGTTCCATAAGTTTGATGAATAATCTTTGGAATTCTTTGCATTATGTTTTTGGTTTAGCGAATAGTTGTGCGCCGTAAATGTCTACAGAATATCCTAATGACTCTAAAAACTCTTTAGAGGAACCGAGTTCTCCAAAAATAGCTGTTTGTTCTTTATCGGTAGGGTCGACTTCCGTCCAAATAAAGGGTTTACTACTTTTAATAGTTTCTACAGCTCCCGTTAGAACATAAAAATCAGTCCCCTGTGCATCTATTTTAAGAAAATCTACATCTATAAAATTAAAAGAATCTAAGGGTCTAACTTCTACAGAATTTCCGGGAACTACACGAGTATCTCCAGTATTCAAATTATTTAATTTGTAGCCTACTCTGTCCTCCTTATTACCTAATGCTATATTATGTATTTCATATTTTCCTAGATTAGAAATATTCATGTTATAGCTAAGCATCTCCGAAAACTCAGTACATAATTCAAAGCATAGTGTTTTTGAAGGGTTAAGCCTTTTCATAAGCTGTGTACAGACAGTTCCAACATGAGCTCCTACGTCCACAAGAGTACGACATTCTTTCAATCCAGAAGTGGCTCGGTCTACATAACGATTCTCAAACATAGTAGATTCACTGCAGAATAAAGAGATTAACTCATCAGACTGCGGAAATCTAAACATACCGTAAGGGGTTTCTATATACTTTACATTCATGTGGAGCTGACAGGGATCGAACCTGCGACCTCCGCAGTGCAAGTGCGGCGCTCTCCCAACTGAGCTACAGCCCCTTAATGGAGGGCATTCTTCTTATATCGAAGATTAACATTATATAGCAGCCCTCCATTTGGCTACTAGTAATATGTAGTCTATGCGCTATCTTTGCAATCTTCGCCTATTTGTTATGTCTTATTGTATATAATTTACAACAAAGGAGTATTAGTTGCAACTATAATATGGAGATATAGAGTTGAGGCGGTTAAATTATTACTCATCGGTATTCAAAACCGATTCAGTCGCCAATCTGATTGCCTCTCCAAAAAGAAAGAGGCTACTCTGACAACATATCAAGAAGAGTTCGTTTCATATATAAACAGCTATAGGATTCAACCGAGTCTTCTTTAAGATGTGCTAAATATAAGTTCTTTACTTTAATTCCATATTCTTTTTCTATAATATATTTATATAAGGAAAGCTGCAACGAATAATGATTGAAATTGCAATCTTCAATATTAGTAGTTGCAGCCTTTGTACCGGTCTTCTTTTTATACGCCCGTTCATGAATTTTTTTGTTAGATTTCCAGTCTACTATTGTATAACTATCAGTATCTGGATTGTGTACTAGCAGATCTATCATTCCTGCAATTCTTAGCTCCTTGCTATAAACTATTACTTCAGAGTATAATTTACAAGTAGTAGGTATATTAGTATTTAACCACTCAACACCAGAAATACTTTTCTTATGCTTCGGATCAGTTTTATTTTTTATATATTCTTCCATCTCTTCATGAATCTTTGTCCCTATTACAGCAGACTGACTCCATTCATGAAATAAATCTTCTTTAGTAAAGCCTGCATATTTAGGCATTTTAAGAAGTTTAGCTGCTATTGCTTCTCTATCAAAGGGTTCAAAAAAGCTATGTATAAATCGTGTAGAACTGAGGAACTCAAACTCAGGGTCGTCCCTTAAAATGTATCTATGATTTTCAGGTTCAAGCCAGATGTTTGGATCATTTAGTTTATTCATGTCTTTGGAATAGACTTATACGTATAAAGTGTATATAAGTTTCATAAGAATTTACTTATATTTTAAATAAGGTACAAGAAGAATTTTATGTATTTAAGATACTGTAAACTAAGTGTTTTTATAAAATGCTATAACTAGGCTTATTATAAAAACAATAACAAATATCGCACGAGCATATAGAACTAACCATTCCAACATAATACTATCCCAAGAACAAGTTCCAATAAAAAGGAACTTAGTTATTTAAGTAAACATCTTTTCGATCTTGTCGTAGTGTTTTGATGCCGCAGTCAAAAACGCAAAGAATAATATTCTTTGTATTTCCTCTAAGGGGCATACTTTTGTAAAGTGAAACTAACCATTATACTAGTAATAACTAATAGTGTAATATGTACTTTTGGCCATATGGAATCTTGCGAATTCATAAAAAAGTTATGTCATTTCTTACGATGGTTTTCATAGGCCTTAGATACGTTTCACTAGCAAGGTCCCTAGTGTGAGTATTAGTTTAAGCGCAATTAGTAACATTAAGTAGTGCAGACCTACTTATAGTGTTTTGGCTGAATATTAAACGTGCCTAAACTCTTCCAGCCACTGGTAGAATAAATATACTTAGAGATTATATATAAATACTCTTAATTTTTCTTCTTTGGTATATTCTCTTATATGATACACATAGCACATCAATTCATTCAATGGTCTGTCTTTAAAGTCATCCCGCATTCCAGTTTCTACAACCTCCATATCAACAGCATCTCCATTGCTTATAAGTATGGTACATTGATCTTCTATATCTAAAGGACTATCGCAGAAGCCCGGCATATGCACTCTAATAAACATAGTATCTTCCCCCTTATACTTTTGCATTGGTGGAAAATACGCATGCTCAGTAACTCTATATTCAAGGTCACCATACACCAATATAGCGCTAGGATTGCTCTTCATACGCATCCAATATCTTGGTCACTAGTGAATGTCTGATAATATCCTCTTTTTGAAATTTTACAACACCTATCTGCTTATCAAGATTCTCTAGTTTATTTACAGCATCTGATAATCCATCTACTTGTAAATTAGTGTCTTTCTGCCGCTCATCTCCTGAAACAATTAATTTTGCGTTTCTACCCAACCTAGATAAAAACATTTTTACTTGTTGTGGTGATGAATTCTGAGTTTCATCTAATATCGCAACACAATTCTCTAGGGTTATACCGCGCATATAAGCAAGAGGTAATACTTCGATTGTTTGATCCTTTAATAAAATATCTGCAACACCCTTTCCAGCTATCTTCTGAATATTCATATAAAACGAGAACATAAATGGATCAGTCTTCTCTTCAACACCTCCAGGCAAAAACCCAAGCTTCTCTCCAGCTTCAACAAGGGGCTTAGTTATATATACTTTCTTGATCTTATGTTTCTTATCCCTTAATACCATAAGAGCAGCCAAAGCAGATATATAAGTTTTTCCCGTTCCTGCTGGCCCCGTAGTAAAGGTTAAAGGTTTCTCTAGAATAGTGTTGTAAAGTAATTCTTGATTACGTGTCCAGAATTCAGGTTTTATTTGAATAGATCTTAATACCTTCAATCCAATTTTATTACGTCCCAGGGTTGCGGTAGTTGCTGGTAAATTAGTTCCATTTCTTAAAGCTTTCTTTTTCTTACGGCTACTCATATATAAATATCCTCAATTAGTTGCAAGAGATATGTCTAACAAGAAATTACAAATAACTATGTAGGAAGACTAGGAATTTCTAGCAATAACTACTGGTATATTACACCGTAAAATACCCCGCGAAACTGTATTATGCTGCAGTCTATACGGGCGCCAGGGGAGAAGGGGCCTTATAGGGGCTTGAATTTCTATTTTTTTATATATGGATCTGAGGTATACGGAATAGTGGTTTTGTGAGTCAGAGATACGCGCGTTTTGTATGGCTTCGATTTAGGGACGAATAAAGGCTAGAATAAAAGGTGGAAACGGTGGGCTAATTACTATATAGTATTGTACACTCAATGTTTCGGCATTCGAGCCCCCGGTACTTTATAGGAGAGTCTAATCCACTCTTGGTTATGCTACCTTATCAAAAGGCATTCGAGTGATGACGTAATCATTGTGTGGATTAAGCTCGAGGACATCTCCCAGTCCTTCAACAACGGAGAGGCTCTTAATTCCATGGAGCTATGCATGGATAGAACTTTTAATTAATGGAGGCAGAAATGCTAAAATTGAATAAAAGGAGAAAACTATGAAGACAAGAACGAAAGTAGTTAATGTCCTTCTATTCATCGTTGGAATCTATCTTATGACCATGACCTGTGCATGGGCAGTAGATGCAGATCACACGTGGAGAGTTGAGCGCGGCTTCGATAGAGCGTGCACTTTTGCATGTGTGTGCAACGGTGGATATGAGATGAAGGTCTTAATGGACTTTATCTTACTTAGATAACCCAAAACCAGGGGCTCGTCACTTGGAAACTAGCCCCTAAGGAGATTGATATGAGTAAATCCCCGAAAAAGAAAGGCAATCCTAATCGAAAGAAAAAGGATAGCCGAAAGAAAGGGAGACCTATGGCTATAATGCTACGGAGGCGTGTATGTGATTGCGCTACACCAATAGTGTTTAGCCATCAGGGAACGAATTACTGCGAATGCGGTAAATCATTGTAAATCCCGGTTGCTCAGTGCCTCTACGAGAGGATAACAGGTGTCGAAGACCTGACTGAGCGCTATGTTCAATGGTGAACATAATAACAAAAGGAAGTAAAATGATAATACACTACACTCCAACCAGAGATATCTGTTTCTCTCTTAATAGCGGACCAGATATTCTTGGAACCGGTTTTATTCGAAATCAATCAGACTTTGAATTCTTTGCAAAAGTCTGTGGATTTATGAATAAAATAGAAACCCTTGAATCTATCAACATAAATGGTTATCCAGCACTTCATGTGGTGCTTAGCCAAACAGATCTGATGATGGTTTTCACTCCGGTAGTGAGAGTAGAGATCTATCCTGCATGTCACTTTGGTCCAACAGTTGGACTAAGGTTTCAATTTGCATCATAGTACTCCTCTCAAAAAGAATAACCCCTGGCAGCTTGCTGGGGGTTATTTTTTTTAAACCCTGACTAACGCGTATAGTTAGGATTCCTACTCGGAAGGTAGAGTAAGAAACGTATGAATGCATACCTCGATATGTATTGCGACTGACGGTTTGTTTTACCCGACGCGCATAATCGTAAAACGGAGGAGACCAGATGAGTCTAGTAACCCGTGGAATGGTAGATGCAAGAGGAAATAAAGTAGAGGTTCTTAATGGCCAATACTCTATTGCCTTAAATCCTCTCATAGGATATCAACTATTGGTATCTTATGAAGATGCTCCTAATGTATGGAGCACCTTGGAGGAGGTTCTCAACGAACCAGAAGGATCTGCTTTCCTAGAGGATGTAAGAAAGGCTGCTATAGCAACACAGTCTTTCTTCTTCCTTGAAAAGAACGGTTTTATTAAAGCCCTAAATAAGGTCTTGAAATAAAACCAAATAAACCCCAATCCTAATAGGTGAGAAAACATAGACACTCACATAAAATAAGAAAAGGGGAGCCCAGCTGCAGTGTAGTCTGCGATTGGTTTCAAAACCTGGCTGGGTGCTATTTTAACAGCTTAACTACCATAAAGAACTCGTGTGGTTAGTTAGGATTCCTGCTCGGAAGGTAGAGCACAACGTAGGAGATTGCCTATGATAGAAAAACAAAGAGGTCAAGATGAAACCCTTGGCCTCGGCTACATTAGAGAAATCCGGTGTAGCTAAAACCACATACCGTCTTGGGATAGACGTTAAACCTCATCCCCACATGAGCGCTTATAACAGCGGCGCTCGGGAAGAAATAGCTGTTAACCTTAATCTCGATAATCCCTTCGGGGATTATATTGCGAGGGGCATTTGTTTACCAATACGCGAATAGTCAGTATATATCTGTAGTTGGATGTGTATCCAGCCTGATGATTCCGAAAGGATGAAACAGTAACTAAATAAAAAGGAGTCAGAAATGACCTTAACAAAAACAAACGTAATTCCCGTACTGGAGAATTACGCCGTAGGCTGTGCGAGAAAAATCCTAGAACTAGGAACTCGTGGACAGCAGGACATCAATAATAGAATAGTTGAAGCAGTGAGTGCTTTGATTAGAGGAGAAAAGATCCAAATAGAAGATGCGAAACTTCTAGAAATAGTCTTCTGTACTTCGTCGAAAGACAAGGCGATTTACCGCTGGTGGGTCTTTGACTTTATAAAAGGAAGCTCTCCAGAATATGGATGGGAAGCCTCTCGTGGCCAAAACAGTGCGTATGAATCAGATCCAAATGACAGAGTCTTTCTAACAGAAGAATATGCTCGCTCTGCTGGAAGACCCTGCATAAAAGGAGTGCCTTCTTTTCATTGGCATGTAGAGAGGCTATTATGATGGATAGCCTTGCAATTGACCTAATAGAGGACCGAATAGATCTTCTATCTAGAAAAAAACTAATTCCAGAGTTGGAATTAAGTATTATCGTAGCTGGGGCAATAAGTGTAAGCTCTAACTATCTAATAGACGAGTGCTTAGCAGAAGTCCTTAGTTCTTATCTCGATGATAATGAGGAAGTACTCAGTTTTCTAGACGAGAGGACAATTATAAAAGGAGAGTTTCCTCGTGATGTAGGCTTCGAGTTAGTTCCAAGGGGTGACTGTGTCTCTTTACTGAGACAAAGACACGGTAGAGCTATCTGTAGTTGTGAGTAAATAAGTAGAAGAGCCCCTCGCAGGTGATAGCGTGAGGGGCTCTTTTTTTTACACCTAGACTAACGCGTTTAGTCGCTGTAGTAGCATACTTGGCAAGAAGCCAAAGCTACCTGAAGATTGAGGTTAAGGTCTCATGAAACAGCTTTCTACTCTATTGGTTATGCTTCCATACAAAAGCAATCGCTGGTGATGCAGAATAAAACATTAGAATAGATTGAACTTATTAAAACAAAAAAAGGAGATCATTATGATCTTATTAACCGTAATAGCTGTAATAGCTGTAGCTTTATATCTACTCCCAGTAGACTTAAGCTATAAGCCAATTATAGTGAAATTTGCCAGTAATGGTAAATCAGTAAAACTCTTTCCAAAGAAGTCGTATTATGACTTTACTTTGGGAAGAGCTCTTTGGGCAGGACTAGATTCTGCCGCTAACCGTGTTAACCCTAATATGGGCTATATCAGCCTAAGTGTTCTTGTAGTAGGAACAATTAGTATATTAACACAAGAATCCAGTGCTATGGGATTTGACATAGCAATCGCTGGAGGTGCGATAACTACCTCTATTAACAAAAACAAAAAGGAGTCGAAAATGAAAACAAGTATGTCTGAGGAGCTAGTAGCCTGGCTTAAGGATATAGTAATCACGCCTTGGACTGACCTAAAATATGGATTTGAATTGACTGTAAAATCCATGAAAGTGGTCCGCGGGCGAGTTAAGTTAACTCAAACAATGTCAAAAGATCCAATAACTAGTAAACTAGTACCGCTGAAAGTAGTAAAGCAGTGTTTACTAGATTATCTAGGGCTGGATATAGATAAGATTGGGTTGGAGTTATTTCACTCTTCATCCAAATTGTGGGACAAGAACCAAGAGATCACCAGAAACAGAGGGCTAAAAGCTCTTTGGAGTAGAGGCGACTTGGTTTTTGGGTCTGCTTTAAAGGGTGAAATAAAGTGGAATCAATCCTTACATAGAGTCAAGTTCTACATGGCGAAGTCTAAAGGGCTGTTTGCGCAGATCTTTAAGTCCGCAGCAGACTTGATGTCCTATGGAACATTGCTGTTATCTCAAGCTCCATTTTATCGTGAACTTATGACAAAGGTAGTAACTAAGTCTGAGCTTGATGAAATGGTCCGTAACTATCTTAAACTCGATTCTGAGTTTACAATAGGTAATGATGGAAGTTGTTACATACGGAGAGATGTCTATTCTGAAATAAGCGAAGCATTTAAGCTTCCATTTATAGGAGCTCTTCAGTTTAGAGCAGCCTCTAATGTAGACACTTTAGAGAAAATGACAATCTCTAAAGGCGTACAAGATGCTTTGCGTTGGACAGATCAGGAATTCACTGACTTGTTTGGTGACAAGTATAGCGCAGTTCTAGTAGTAGGAGACCAAATAAAGGTAAACAAAGAGTCTGCTTCTAATGGACTTTGGCAGTTTGCGTTTACCTATCTAAGAGATAAACGATACGCGCTTCCCTCTATGTGGGAAACTACTATGTATCTCAAAGATACTCCTGAAGTCAGAACTCATCTATCTGAAACGATGATTGCTCAGCTTGAAGCTCTTGCTTTCTTAGTTGCAACAAGAAGAGGTAAGATCGCTTATGTGGACAAACAGCTCTCCAAGAAAGCTGACCTTGGAGAAAACACAAGAGAATATACCAAGTTAATGGCAGCCTTACTGTCGAATCTGCCGTCCGATTACAAATGGAGTAAAATCCAGTTGGCTAAAATGATGCGTGGACAAATTCATCGCATAATCAAAAGTCAAGGGATTGAAGCCCACGGACAACTTGCGTTAATTGATAACTATGCAAGTATCTACACTAGACGCTACATTAGTGCTCTCATTGCAGAAGCTATTGGAGCGGATGATGATGGTGATATCATTGGTCTATTCTGGAGTAATAGTCTAGGGAAAGCAGCTTATTTTCGCTATCCCTGCATTTCTGGAATAGTGGTTATAGATATCCCTAATTGCATGATAGGTAAGTATCCTGACCATGAACCAGATATGGTTGATCTCTACGATAAATATGGAGTGAATCTTCATATAAGTAGGAATGAGCTAAAGGGTAAACCTATTGCTTTGGCTTTGAAGCATGTGCGTATTCTCGCACTTAAGCTTCTAAGTGGCCTAGGTATTGGCTTATCTACTGTAGCTCAGTTTAGATTCATTGCACTAGGTGAATACAAACTAGCTGCACTAGCGGGTCTTTCTATAGAATCGGGAGCAATCTCAATAAAGAAGGAAGTAGATCAAATAGCATGTCCTAAAGTTACACAGGAGATGCGGGATAAAGTGGACACTAAGTTCATGAGTTTCACCAGATCTGCTCCCGAAAGTTGGGAAAAGTTAGTAGAGATCGAGCCCTTCAAGGAGGACACGAAGGAAGCATATTGGGTAAATCTTGGTATAGCTAAAGCAGTAGAGCTATATAAGGAGTTTATGTCCACAGCTGTGCACCCTAGTGTAGCTGGGCTTTACATCGATTGGGACGAGAACATAGGTGGAGTAGCTGTAACATCCAGGTCTGCAGAGGTTTATGATACGTATATCGTAAACATTGTAGAGTTGCTGGAAAAGAAAGAGCTTAAGCTTCTCGATGAAGAGGAGTTTGATGCTCTTATGCATCCTATACTATCCAGTGTAGAATCCTACGGTGCGACGCTAACCCTAACCGAGTTAAAAGCTCTGGTGAACTATGCTTCTGAAAAAGCAGGTCCTAAGAATACTGGAGCTTTCATCATCCATGCAGCAGGTGCTAGAATACTTGACGTATTCGGTGCGTGGGAAGAAGCAAATGTGGTATTTGAACACTCTGAAAGAGCATCAAAGATAGGTAATTACCGTATTCGCGTAACCTCAACAAAAGCAGTTGATGTAAACACTCTGAGAGCTTCGAAAGAGACCTTCAAAGTGTTAAATCAGGATGCTTGCTCTATCGCTGGAATAGAGTATAAGTTGAGTGCAGAAGATAAATGTGGAAATGGTTGGCCTATTGGCAAACTAGAGCTACGTCATATTGGTGTAGTAAAAGGATTAAATGGGATTCGTAAGAATTCTGCTATCCTCTACATCAGAAGTGATGCTTCTGTAGTGTAACCCTAGTAAAGAGAACTAACTCCTCGCTCTGATCTACGGATCGAAAAGAGGGCATCCGCATGGCCTGTCAGGGAAGTTCTGGCAGGCGCTCAAGGGTGGACATATAGAAGCAGTAATGCTTAGATTATTCTTAAAACAATAAGTAAGGATAAGAAGGCCTCCCTTGCTTCGGTGAGGGTGTTTGTCATATAAAATTAAATTATATACCTCCCAAAATTTAAGGGGCTTGTCCTCCCATAAGCAATGGACAATGTTTGTTATTCAAAAAGGAGGTGGTTATCCTTTTTTCCACCTCCGAAAATTTTAATCAATACAATAGACGAGCTGAGAAAACTGCTTGTCACTACAAATAGAAAGGGAAATAAGATGAAAAAAATAGTAATAAACACACGTTTTGGTGGATCCAGACTTGGATTGTCGGATTTGGCTATTGAAAAATATGCTGATTTGTCTGGTATAGAATTAGAGTTGACCGCTAAAGATGACAAATTTGCGCTGGGTAAATATAAATTTTACGCTTGGGCGTTAGACCGTGATGATATAAATTTAGTAAAAGTAGTTGAAGAGTTGGGTGAAGATGCTAACGGATATTTTTCAGAATTATATGTGTTAGAAATACCTGATGGTGTTGATTGGGCGATACATGATTATGATGGAGCTGAATTCATCTATGATAAAAATTGGGAAATGCAGCCATATAAAGTATGGGGGCTGTAATGAAATGTAAAATTAACCACGAAACTAATAACAAGGAGTACAGAATGAAACCAACAACAATAATAATATCCTCTGGCAAACGTAAAGCGGAGATCGTTCAGAAGTCCGATGGAAAATCTAAAACAATCCACCTTCGTCGTAAGGGGAAAGAGTGGAAGGATAGATCAGGAAAAACCTATAACCTAGGAGGCTAATATGAAACTGAAGGACTTGCCTCGAAAGGGAAATAAGATGAAAAATCTAGTATTACTCAGGGGAGTTAGCGGGTCTGGAAAAAGTACCTTCGCTCAATTAATAGCAGAAGGTTTAGACTGTACTATTCATTGTACAGACGACTATTTTATGCTTGATGGAGTCTACACGTTTAATCCAGCTGATTTGGGTAAAAATCATCAACTATGTCTAGATGATGTTAATACCCACATGGAATGCAGGCAGGAAAATATTGTGGTAGCAAACACCTTCACACAGGAATGGGAAATGCAGCCATATATTGATTTAGCAACCCAGCATAGCTATAGACTCTTTACTGTTATAGTAGAGAATAGGCACGGGGGAGAATCAACCCATAATGTGCCATGCTCTGTACTAGAAGCACAAAGAGAAAGGTTTGAGGTAAAACTATGACAAAAATACAAATACCGTATAAAGTCGGAAGGATTCAAAAGATCATGGGTGTTCCATGCTACCTGGTAGGAGGGGCAGTAATTGATGCCCTCCGAAATATACCAAACGTAGATTATGATATTGAAGTATTTGGATTAAGTTATAACCAAATCCAAACAAAACTTGAAGACGCCGGGTATAAGTGCAAGCTAACTGGAAAAGCATTTGGAGTACTTCAGGTAACATACGATGGAGATGAGTTTGATATTTCTGTCCCAAGAACTGAAAATAAACTTGGGGTAGGACATAGTGACTTTGAAGTAACACTATCTTCTGATATGAGCCCTAAGGAAGCTGCAATAAGACGAGGATTAACGATAGAAGCCTTAATGGCAACTATCCCTGACGGAGAAGTATTAGACTTTAATGGGGGCATGAAGGATCTTATAGGAGGAATCTTGAAAGCAAATAATCCAGTTAAGTTTGAGGAAGACGCATTACGGGTTATGCGCATAGCTCAGAATCTCTCTAGAAGAAGAGGAGAGGTTGTGGAGCTACTTACTATTCAAGCCTGCAAGCGTATGTCACCAGTACATCTAAGCAAGGAACGACTATATGGGGAGATGAGCAAGGTCTTAATGGGAAGTTCGCCCGCAAAAGCTTTTGAGTTTCTAGATATCGTAGGATGGGTAAAACACTGGCCTGAACTGGATGCTCTTCACGAAGTATATCAACGACCTGATTATCATGCTGAAGGTGATGTATGGATTCACCAAATGATGGTAATAGATCAAGCTGTACATTATAAGCAGTTTATTCCAGAAGAGCTACAACTTCAATTTATGTGGGCAGCTCTTATGCATGATTTCGGCAAGCCTGAAACTACAGATAAGAACGGCCAAGCCTTAGGGCATGAGAAAGCTGGAGTTAAACCTGCTAAGAAGTTCATGGCTAGACTTACGGATCAAGACTTTCCTCTTATTTGGACTGCTATTGAATGCCACCTCCGTCCTTTCCAACTAGAGAAAGATGGCAAGAAGGCTGCATATAAACGACTTCATAATAGAATTCGTTTAGACTTTATTGGATATCTTTCTTATACAGATCATAAGGGAAGAATAACTTCCAAACCAGATGAGAGTGGTGAAAATGCTTTAGCTAGGTGTTTACACTACTTCAAAGAATTTGGGAAAGATCCTATTCCTCCACACATAATGGGAAGAGATCTAATTGGTTTGGGAATGGAGCCGGGCAAATATTTTAAAGATGTCTTAGATCGGGCATATACTTATCAGATAGAAGATGATCTCGATAAAGAGGAGCTTCTGTCCTTACTACCAGACTGGATGGAGCTGTCATGAAATGTAAAATTAACCACGAAACTAATAACCTAGGAGGCTAATATGAAACTGAAGGACTTGCCTCGAAAGGGATCAAGGCTCCTAACTAAGGCTGTCATCGTGTCAGCCAAAATTGCAACAAAGGGATTTATCTTTGTTGGAAAGAATGCCATTAAAGGTATCAAGGAGGCGATACATGAAACCTCAGAAACCAAAAAGGCATAAGAAGTACAAACGCATGTCTCGTGAAGTCTTTGAAGAAATGCCTGGAGCACAGGTAATTCCGAATAAGAAGAAGTACAAGCGTAAACCTAAACATCCTAAACAGCAGGAGGAAGACTATGGCTAGAATAGCAGATAGTATTTCAAAGAAGACCTTTCAGGCTTTAACCAAGTTTGCAGAAAGCTTGCCTGAAGTCCCAACTACTCAATTCCGGTTAAAATACATTAAACCAAATGGAAACTATACTGTAAGTGAGTTTGTGGAGGAAGAGGACATGTTAAATGCATTATCCGCAGCACATCTATCAGAAGATGGATTTAATGTCTCTTGGTATAAACGTTTACATAAACACACCTGGAAAGAAATTGAGCGCTGGAAGAATGGTAAACTAGTGTATCAAAGGAGAAACAGATGATTGAATTCATTTCAAACATAATCCGTAGAACAATGCTAGATGCCGAAACTGAAAAGTATCGTAACCAATATTACTTAGACGCTGAAGAAGCAATTAAAGTAAATGACCATTTTAATTGGCTAACTGCTAAGATTGCTATTTTTCAAATGCGACGAGCTAGATATCGGATGGAGACTATGTTGAGATTTTTAACGGACTCCAATTTTCATAAAGCTGTGTCTACTTATACGGAAGCTATTTCTCCTATAGTAGAAAAGATAGTCGATGAAGAAGGGGAACGTTTAATGTCCTATAAAGAGCAAAGTATAGAACTACCTGATTCTCTTATAGCGCTGTTCAAACAATCCGGCGCAAAAGCTTAATTAACCAACAAAGGAGACTATCATGTCGCTAATAACAAAGTACGTAAAATCTCAAGTTCAAAACGAGATCATTGCGTGGAAAGATGGACACTTAGTGGAAGAAGTAGAGGAGTATCCTCCGATTCTTGACTGTGTGGAATTTATAGAGCAAATGGAGCTTCCACAAGCAGACTGTGAGCCTTCAACAACTCAAGAGGCGGAACTACAAGCTCTTGGGTTAACCGATTTTCTTGATTGATGGCTACGTGCACATTAATATCGCAGACGAATGAAAAGGCAACATATGGGTATGCCGTATGGAAATTGACCTTTGCATTAGATGATAAAAGATATTCCTTTATAGTTTCGAACTATGTTAAGATGATTGTTATAAATATTCTTAAATATAGTGCTATGAAGGCTTTTAACTACGCAAAGAAGCATAAGGAGAATATACAATGATATTCTTTGATCCTGCACAACTTGCAATTGCTGTTTTGTTTTTAGGAGCAGTGGTTGGAGTAGTCCTGTTCACCCTCGTAAAGGTGTTAGCGAGAACTTGGACTAAAACCGTAAATAGCACCAAACAAAAGCTGAAGGAGGTTATATGAACCTATTCACACTCGGTACCCCAGAGGTATCCGCAGAGCACCTTAACTTCGCACAAGGAACTAGAATGTTCTTATCTGACGGTAACACTACTGTCTTATTAGATACTAAAGATTCTAAACTTGCTAGCAAAGTCCGTAGACACCTGATCAAGTTGTATTTCGACAACAAAGGTCCTGGTAAAACCGGATGGAAAAGCGGGCAAAGTGCGCAGCATAAGTGGATTCAAGAACAAGATTGGAGTGTTAAAGGTCTTATTGTTTTTATGAATGATGAGCCCATATATACACTTAAGAAAGGTTCAGAAAGAGTTACCAGTGCGTGGTTTCAGAATAACGTCGCGGCAGTACATCGGATTCGTTCCGAGAAGAGCCTAGACAAAGCAGAAGCGTCTCTCAATGAGTTCGCTACTGTTTACAACCCTGGATCCATAACAAACTGGTTTCTAGAGCAAGTAACAGTTGCCAGAGAGGCTGTCGATTCACGTCGAGCCCAATTGGTAGCTTAACACAACAACAGGAGGACATTATGTCTAACAAGTTGAATGAAGCCGTCGAACTTAGACGCGAGCAAAAGGCCTTTACCGGCCCTACTGCTGAAAAATCCTTTACGGAATATCTCCGAGAGGGTGTTGGCTATGTTGGAAAAGCCAAGGATGCTGTGGGTCGTGCCACAACTGCTGTAGTCGATACAGTCGTACCTGCCACTGAATCGGAACGAGTTGAAGCTGCTGTTGTCAGCAAAGTCAATCGTGACGAAGCATTGCGCAAGGCCGAATATATCGGTGAAGCTGTAGGAAGCAAAGTTGCCCAAACGGGTGGCTTCTTGCTTAAATTGGGATATACTGCCATCAAAGCCGCAACGGGTATGACATCTGCAAAGGTGAAAGCTACCTTACGCGAAATTGATGAACTGGATAATCCTTCCAACCCAGACACTGACTGATAGGTCAGAACTCTTGTGGGGGCTTCTTTTGGAGTCCCCACATATCTGGAAGGAAAATAAGATGAATCAAAAACAAATACTCGAAGAAACTATGAAAACTATCTTCACCGGTATTAAAATGATCTAGAAATAGCCATCAAAATTCTAACTATCATATTCGGTGAAAGAGATGCGAAATTCATAATCAAACACACTTGGTAAAGGAGCACAACCATGGCAGACTTTTGTCAAGGATGTTCTGAAGACCTGGGAATACCTAATGGTCTATCTGGTCTACTTACAAAATCTGAAGTAGAAGATAACCTGGTAATGCAAGTAATTTGTGAAGGCTGTGGCGTAACGTTCGTCAACAATGACGGAAAGTGCGTTGACCCCGCTTGCCTTCGGAATCACAACATACCCCGGGATCAGGACACCCCTTATATGAAAGCGATATATGGAGAATTTCCTAAAGAAAAGGAATATGATTCATATAACGCAACCAAACCGGAACTTCCAATAGAAGATTACGAAGATGACTCCACGTCCTGGAAAGATGGCGTGGATCCCATAGAATAAATTAGGTCATCTCACCCCGCGAAGCGGGCGGCAGCCCGCTGAGCGAAAACCCTACTGGAAGTAACCCCCGCGAGGGCGGCAGCCCGAGCGGAACTAGCGAAGCGTTAAGCTATCTGTATATCTTTACTGCTATAACAGTAAAATCAGATAAAGTTTCTAAACAACACTTATCTTGTTTAAGAAATATATATAATCTTAACAAAGTTTCGCGTCTAACACATACTTGTAGTATCTATAATATAACTACAAGTATAATACAACTCTGAGAATCGAGTTACAAAGATTACTTAAAGTATAACATTACTTAAAGTATCTGACCCTATAGGGGCCCCGCGAGGGCGGCAGCCCGAGCGGAACTAGGCCACTATGACGGCCACTGCGGACCATGGCCTTAACAGAGCGTCCCTACTAGTGCTTTATAACATACACCAGGATGTGAACTTTAAAGCACGAATAAAATATACTTGTTGCATAGATTCTAGTCTATGCGTAAATTTACACCTCACACTGGAGGGGCCCCGAGCCGTTAGGCGAGGGGAGGATCCGGTATGTGTAAACCTCTCACGGCGACGTTTACTTAATGTACAACTCCTATACTATAAGGAGAATCATAATGGAAAGCGCAAATCCATTTCCAAAGGGCTCTAAACTGAGACCTGTTGCAGTATTACCAGATTTCGAGATATACTTGAAGTCTGGATCTCAATACATAAAACAAGAAACATGTAATGAACTAGGAGAAAAGATGCCTGGTAACATAAAAGCAGGGTCAGCACGCGTTAAGCTTGCCGATGAAACCCTGTACATAATGCTACCAAACCATAGAATCTTCCTTCAATTAAATAAGTACAAGAAATTTGTACCAATTGCGGGTATGGTACAATTACCTACCGTAGGTTCTTATTATTCTTCTAAAGAATTATACATGTCTCAAGGAAGTATATTCGAAGTAGACAAACAGTATGTAACGCCTACCAGTTACTACAGGTGGGAACGGGACATCAACCACAAGTTGGTGCCTCCCGCAACTTATCTGTTTGTTGGCCAGCTTATATTGTGGCGAGGAGCCGAAGTAACTACCGTAGGATACTTGGAACATGAAGCAATTGGGCCATTTCTACGTAAAATTAGCAACCTCTCGCCCTGGTTTTCACTGCTGGAACAATCTTATACTTCTGTTCAGCGTAATCCGCAGAATCCATTGCAACTAAAGTATATTGGACACACTGTATTAAAATGTGCAAGCCAAATTAACTATGCAACACAACATCAAGTTGACAAAGCACATATGCCTTATAAAAAGAAAACTCAATATAAGGGTGCTATCAATAAAAAATAACATAGTAATTTACCACACTTTTCTGGAGTAAGTTGTATTAGTAAAGAAAATATGATTTCAATAAACTTTGCTTCAGATAATATAATGTAGTATGAATTAATGATAAGGAGAAAAGTATGAAAGTTAAGTATATTGACTGCACTGACCAGCAAGTGAGTTATCGTGGACATTCTGACCCAAGAAATCTACTAAAACAGAATAAAGTATATGAAGTAGCAAGATGGGACGAGTTTCCTTGGCACACTGACGTTACTCTTGTTGGAATTATTGGCAGATTTAATAGCGTATGTTTTGAAAAAATAGGGGTTAAGAGAGGAAAATAAGTCAGCTCTTTCTCCCTGCCTAACAAAGGGGATTATAAATGAATAATATAAAAATAACAAGTATAACCGTAGGTGACTTTGATGGAAAAGGCATTACATCTTATAAATTGAATGATGATATTGTTAAAATAGAAGAGTATATGCCTACGATATATGAGTTATATTTGGATAATGGTACCGTATTAAGGAAGTTTAATGTATTGGAGGTAATATATGAAAAAGAGTATTAAAAAAATAATCTATGTAGTATTGATAAGCGGCATTGTATTTATTGGCAGTAAGTATTGGATTGCAAATAATAATAGAGCTGATAATGGTATACATATTATCGGAAATAGTGCTGTTGTTATAGAAGGCGAAGTTGTCGTAATAAATTGGGACGCTTTGCCTAATGAAGTAGACTCAACTATAGCTTTATATAGGAGATTAAAACAATGAGCAATACAACATGGAAAGATCATTTTACGTTTTATAAATTAACACATTTCAGTAAAATAACAGGCCGTGAAAATGATTCAGAAATTGTACGAGTTGGTAAAAACACTGGCACTTGCTATACATATCGTAAACACGATAATGATAACAGTTATGGATATTCTCAAAAGAAAGCATGGTGTTCTGAAATACATGTTCTTGACTTTATTGATGATGAGACTAATCCAAAAGTAAAATGGAATGATAAAACATGGGATATTGAAGAAATACCTTTTGATATTGCAATGAATGAAGTAACTGAAGACGAAGAATAAAAATGGCTTGTAGTGAAACGGTTATCACTCTGGGGTTTGATCCTAGCATTTTAGGTTCAAATCCTGACGAGCCAGTATATTGGACGAGTATGCAAGTGGTTAAAGCATGCAGACTGTAAATCTGTTCTCTTCGGGGTTCGTTGGTTCAAATCCATCCTCGTCCACATGAAACTAGGTGAATATATTGAAAAAAGAATGCAAGAAGAAAAAGTTACATGGGCAAAAATGGATTCTGATACAATTGATTTCTTTTATATGCAATGGTTAGTTGATGCAGAAGGTAAAAGAAATACGAGAAATATTTGATTCATTTCCTCCTGGATTAATGCGATTAGAATATTTGATTGATTTAGGTAGAAAATCTCAAAAAGAATTTCCAAAAGAATTAAGAGTGCAACAACATTTTATACATGGATGCACCTCTAATGCTTGGATTCTTATATTGGGCTCTGATCCTATTAAAATCAATACTGTATCTGATTCATTAATTATATCAGGTATCTTATATCTATTAGAAATGGTATTCAACGGTGAATCTAAAAGTAGCATTGATTCTTATGACGCACAAGCTTTACTTCAAGACCTTGGTTTATCTGGAAATATATCCGATAGACGTTTAAGAGGCTTTGCAGTTGCTATTGAGATGATGAAAAATGCAAAATAAAATTAAAAGGAGCTATTAACATGGTAACACAACATCAATATCCTACTGATTTTGATGGTAAATATAGACCACAAGATATTATAAAAATCTTTGAAACATATGATTTTTATGATGGTAGAATGATTGGGAATTCCAAGCATGCCTATCGTAAGCATAATGAGAATCATTTAATTGTATTTAATGCTAACATAGTAATAGAAAAATATGGGAAAATTTGGTATGGAGACCTAGATCTTACTAATGATTATTTAACATTAAAAAATATAGCTAATTGTATTGGCTCTATTATGTATGTATTATATGAAATGGACGCACGATTTGGTGAAGAAAATAATTCAACTAAAATATTAATAAACAAGTCTATATGGAATACTAATGAAATTGATATTCCTACATTAGACTGGGCAAGAAAAAGAAATGATTTAATAGGAGATATTAAACATGTTAGAAAAAATAAGTAATATAAATGAAGAAATTAAAAGTGAAGTGAAAAAATATAATGAAATGCCCGAAATTGAAGAATATTTTGGAGCGATGATAATCCCAGAATTAAAAACTGAAATAGAAGAATTAGATCAAGCAATACGTGATTCCATTAAATCCATGACAAGAGAATGGATTACAATTGGAGAGTCGTTAGCAAAAATTCAGGAAAAGATTGAAGCAGTCGGAAGTGGTAAACGGTTTTGGCAGACCTATCTTGGTGTAAACTCATTTGAAGAATATTGTAAAACCAAACTAGAAATCACGCGCCAAACTGCAACTCAAATGCGTTTAGGTTACAATTTGATAAAGTCATTAAAACCTGAATTATTGGAATCCGAAAATGATAAAATACCGTCCTATACGAAATTAAGGGCAATAACAAAATATTCAGATAAAATTACAGCTAATCCTGGCAAGTATAGCAACCTAGTAGAGAGCGTCTTTGAATCTGATAAAACCAGAGATGAAATCCAAAAAGAAGTGAGATTAACTTTTCCAGTGCTTGCTAAATCAATAGCGGTGATTGAAACTGTAGAATATGATGAATTAATTGATAATTTATTTGAAGATAGATTAAAGAGGTCTGATTTAGATGAAAAAATAAGAGGTTATAAGAAGAGAAAAGTAAATGTAGGTAAAAAAAGGTATTATATGAAAGATTGGACTAAAGATAAAGTAAGATCTGAAATATTAAGTAATATTTATTCTTGTCTTTTGTCTGAATTACAACCTGACCCAGTTGCTAATATTATGGTAACAGGTGGAAAAGTTTGCTTACACTCTGAATTACCCAGGATAGGCTCCTTTAAATATAGTAAGTTATATATACACGAAGTAGATAAAAAGATCTTCAAGTATTTAGCTACATCTTATTTGCCACATTACGATGGTAATAATAAAGCTCTTGTATTTAATAGAAATATTTATACAAGCGATCATGTTAATATTAGTTTTATATCCAATGATGTTCATGGAACTACACAAATAGCTAGAAAATATACACCTATTGCTCATTTACCTTTTTTATGGGCTCGTCAATTTAGTATGGCTTTAATAAATAAAGAAATAAAACAAGTTGGCATGGTTCTTAATACTAGCGTGCGAGGAGCTGGAGTAGCTGGATATAAAACTTTAATACAAAAAACTTCTGTATTGCTAAAAGAGGTATTTAATATTAATTTACGTCAAATATATACCATAGAAAAATGTTATAATAAACAAATGTGGACAACTGCGTTAATTGCAGACGCTCCTGCTAATATTATTAACATAGAATTAATTAATTTTTCTAATAAAATAGAAAAGGAGTTAACAAATGGCTAATTTAGATAAGTGCATAAGTTGTTCCTGTGACACAAAATATACATCCGAAGTTCATATTGATGATAGATTTTGTTATGTAGAGGGCGCAGGACAATTATGTAATGATTGCTGGAATAAAATATATAATAAAAAACTATTAGAATGTAAACATGGAGTAGATAAAGATAATTCCTGCTCTAAATGTATTTATGAGGATGTTTATTATGAAGAATATTTATAAAGAATTACTATTAATGGTACCTTGGTTTATATTTGTTATAGTTTGGAATTATAACTGGCCTACAGCAATACCATTTGATGATGTATTTGTTACAATTTGCTTATACTTTTTTAATAGAAGCTTTGTAACTAGATTAAAATAAAGGATAAAATAATGAAAATAACAATCGACACAAATAAAGTAACTAAACCTATTAAAAAGTTTAGCGACAAAGCTGCTGATAAATTATACCAAGAAGCTCATATTCTTGGGTATAAATCTGGTGGGACTTTAGCTATATGGTTTCCTAAAACATATAATAGATATACTATGTGGCGTATTAAGAAAAATTTAAGGAATATGAAATAATGGTAGAATCCTTTAAATTTAAAAGAATAATTCCTGGACCATGGAAAAGCAAAAAAACATATGAATTTTTTAATGATTATGGCGAACAGATATTTATTTATTATAAAAAAAATAATGTAGATCTTGTAATGAGACATTCTGATATAGGAAATTGTGCATATTCCATTAATTGGATAAATGATTGGGATTTAGAAGAATCCCATTGGTGCACACCCCATATGTTAAGTGATAAAGAAATAAAAACTATCCAAGAAATTAAGAAATTATTATGAACTGGAATAAAGTTCAAGAAATATTAGAATACTCTGACTGGGATCTTGGTATTACGGAACAGAATTTAAAAGATCTTAAGTTTAATTATATGGATAGCGATGATACTTTTAAATATTATCAGCTTCAAATATGTAAAACTCTTTTTGACGGAATTGAGTTATTGGCTCGTCCTTTGCCTAAGGATAGATTTAAAATAACTATACTTGGTAGTTCTAAATCTTTTACTAAAATCTCGGAATTACAATTATTTTTAACATTAATGGAGGATACTGATGAAGACTAAATGTTTAATATGTGGTAAAAAAGATAAAAATTCTAGTTTATTGGTTACTGAATGGCTTATATCTCCACCAAAAGAAGCAAAACTAGGAAAAGATAAAGAAATACATACTGATTGTCTTTCTGGAAAATTATACATAGAAAAACCTGGTGGATTTGTTTATGGAAAAATAATTATTAAATAATAATAAGGTAAGTATAGCAAAAACTAACAGTGACTTTCTCTGCAAAAAGGGTGTGTCTGTATAAGCTGCATATTCTGCATATTGGTAATTATAGCTATTTACTAGCAAAAATTATACTACATTATTTACATATGCAGATACTGCAGTCTATGCAGGTACACCCAATATGTAGTGAATTCAACCATAGTAGATAAACGACAACTGAAATAGATTCAAAATGTGAATGCTTTTATTGACACCATTAGTCTTTTACGAATCAGGGCGGTGGCGGGGTGGCCTGATACCAAGATTGCTGAAATGGCAACAAGAGTAGAGGGTGTAAAACCTCCACAGTATCGCAGACCAACTGCCCGTCTTAATAATTAGGAGAAATAAAATGAGAGAATTCGACGAAGAGTTAGAATTTGAAAACTTCCGACCAAAAGAAATAGTAAGAAAAATGTTTCGATGGAGAAAGAAGTATATTTATGTATTATTTGATAAAGTAGATAAACTTGAAAAAGAAATTAATAAATTGAAAAAACATATAAAAGGAATAAAAATGCCAAATAATTATTGTGCAGCATGTGGTAAAGAAATAATTGATAAAGGTTGGTCTTCTACTGGAACTTGTACCCGAGAATGCCATCAATCGATGATAGATGAGTTTACAAAGGAAGAGGTAGAGGATCAAATGACAAAAGCTACTAAAGAATTTTTAGAAAACGATAGGGAGTTTAAAGATGATTGAATTTTTACGACACACTTTAGGCTTATGTGGAGAAAATCATGGTCTCCTTTATTGGATAGTTACGGGGAGTGTAATTGTCATATTAACTCCTTATAATTATATTAAAGATATGTATTATAAAATAAAAGAAAGGATTAATCATGGCAACTAAATTAGATACTGTAGCAAAAACTCTTATAAAACATTACAAAGATAACATTAAAGATAGTGGATTTGTTATAGTTGAAAATGATCAATTTTTAACATGGGGCGATTTAAACAAATTTCGTAAAAAAGCCAAACGTTTTAAAAGAAAACGATTTCATATTTCTGATATAATTCCTGTCCCCGATACTGTATTTGCACCCATCTCTTGGAGAATAGAAGCAGTTAAATATAAAAAAGGAATTATTGAATATCACGACCGGCAGGGTATATTTAAAATAGAATTCAGTGATGGAGATTTTATGTATTTTGCTAGGTATGCCGCTGGATACGGAAAAGGTCAAATGATTGAAGGCCTTTTTGCTACAGAAAAACATACATGGTATAAGTTTAAAAGATATTTAAACGAACAACACCGTAAGCTCTCTAAACCTAAAAATGGTTTTTATAAACTATGGACAGGAGATCAAGGTGAATTAATTTATTCTAAAATAGAAAAACCTTCTAAAATAAATACAATTCACCCTATTATAGATTTTATAGATAAAGATATAGAGTTCTTTTTTAAAAATACAAATATCTTTACTCAATATGGACAACCTGGTACACGAAAGGTTATGTTAATTGGACCTCCGGGAACAGGTAAAACATCAATGTGTATTAAAATCTCAAGAGAATTTGCAAATAAAATGCCAGTAGTAGTTGCAACCAACTTATTAACAGTCGCACAACATTTACAAAAATGTGCTAAAAATAATTTAAGAACTTTAGTTATTTTAGAAGACGCAGAGACTTCAATGAGCGATACATCTGGTAAAGCTGATAGTGGTATTCTCAATTTTTTAGATGGAGTAGATCAACCAGTTAATTTTAAAGGTGCTTATATTATTATGACTACTAATCATCCTGATAGAATTGAGCCCCGTATTTTAAAAAGACCTGGAAGAATAGATAGGTTATTTCAAGTAGGAGAGTTACAATATGATTATGCATTAAAATGTGCACAATTATATTTTGATAAAACACTTAAGTATACAAAAAATACTAAAAATGATTTATTAGAAATTGCACATGGTTTAACTGGAGCTGAAATAAAAGAATTGGCTAATTCTTCTAAAGCATTTGCTGCTCAAAATAATAAAAAATTAAATGTTAAATTAATTAAAAATGTAAAAGATATGCTTTCTAAAGATTTATCTGATGCTTATAGATTTGCAGAAGAAAATTCATTAATTGGTAAAGATCATAATGATACTTTTGGATTTAATTAATTTATAATATAGGTAAGAATAAATGGAAAATGGAATATACATAACAGACAATCAAAGCATAGTTACAATATTAACTAAAGAATCTAATCCTGATATTATTGCTTATGCGTATTGTAGTAGTAAAGACCAATATAATAAAACTATTGGGAGAAAAATCTCATATGGAAGAGCTATTAAATTAGCAAAAGAAACAGGTATTTTATGAAAATAGCTGTTTTATCTGATAATCATACAAATTTTCAATTTGATGTTCCTCCTGCAGACGTATTAATACATGCTGGGGACTTTTCCTTTATGGGAAAATCTGGAGAAATTCAAGATTTTATTAACTGGTTTAAGGAGCAACCCCATAAACATAAATTATGGATTCCAGGGAATCATGAATTATCCTTAGAAGATTTTCCGTATAATATTGAAGTTATTGAAGTAGAAACAGGAGCAATTTGTTTACACAACAAAGAGCATGCTATAGCTGGGGTAAACTTCTTTGGAAGTGCTATGACTCCCTCATTTATGAATTGGGCTTTCATGCATAACAAAGAACAAGCTGAACGTTATTGGAAATATGCTCCAAAAGATATTGACTTTTTGGTCACACACGGGCCTCCTTTAGAAATTTTAGATACTAATTTAGAAGGAGAACCTTGTGGCTGTCCTTCTTTATTAAAATATATAGAAAAAGTTCAACCAAAATATAATGTATTTGGTCATGTTCATGAAGCATTTGGGCAACGTAAAATAAATTGGTCTAACACAGATAAAATTACTGAATTTTATAATGTATCTGTGTTAGATCGTCAATATAAACTAACAAATCCTGTAACAGAAATAGAGGTAAAATTATGATTAATTTATTAACATTATTTGTATCTATATTTATAGCAATGGCTATATATAATGGATTTAAAGATGTTGTATTATCTTTAGAGGAAATATACAATGAAATTTGCAAAACATAATTTAAGAGATTATGTAAGCTGGTTTATCTTTGTAAAAATATTAAGAAAAGATTGGTGGATTACAAAAATATTTGGTCATTGGGCTAAAGTATCAACAGGAAGAACATTATGAAAATTAAAATACAATGGAATATGTTATTTATTTGGTTAATCTGTATTCCGGTTATAAGTTTTTTATTTTGGCATGGAATATATAGGTTAATTACATGGATAATATAAATAAGATTGATCCTGAACTAGACGATTTTCTTGCTTGGTGGGCTAATAAAGGACATAAAGAATATCCTTTTGGTCTTTCATTTGATAAAAATGGAAAAATGACTAAAGTTCCAAAAGTAAACGGAATGGGAAAGTTTGAACCTATAACAAGAACACAAAAGAAAATTGGTAGAAACGAGCTTTGCTTTTGCGGTTCAAATAAGAAATACAAAAAATGTTGTTTGAAATAAATTTAGATAAAGAATTTCTTAATAGGCTTAATAGCTTTGAATGGAATTATAAAAGATTACCAATAAATAATTCTAAAGTTTTAATAAAATATTATAAAAATGAAGGCTATTCTACAGCAATATATTCAGTGATTAGTAATACTCTTGATGTTATGCAAGGAACAGAGCTGCTTATTTTGGGAAAACACTTTAAAAAATGGAGTCATATATGATACTATTTCCATTTGATACAATTTTAATAGCATTTTTAGTTTTACTATTAGCTATTTTTGGCTATATAATAGAATTTTTAATTAAACATTACAATAAAAGGAAATAAATAATGCAAAAATCTAGAATACAAAAAGAAATATGGGTTAGCATTGGAATGACTCTTAATCTTGGTAATTATGAATCTGCTAAAATTGATGCAGGTTTAACAATTCCTCTTGAAAATAATGAAACATATAAAAAAGCTTTTCAGCGGGCTTGGGACGAAGTATCATCTGAAGTAAAAGCCAAAGCAAAACAAATTAAAAAAGATAGTAAAACTAAAGTTAAAAAAGATACTAATGTTTCATTCTGATACTTATAAAAAAATATTAGAATGGTGTAAAATCCAATATGGAAAAAGTGAGTTTCAAGATACTTTTCCTTTATTAAAATTAGAACATATACCTGGATTCAAAAGTATTTATAATGCTGATAATAATATAATTATTTTAGATAATAATAAAGTAACTACAATAGAAGATGCAATTAAATGTGTAATACATGAGTATATTCATTATACTCAATCAAAATCTTTATTTGAATTTTTATATAATGAAGGTTATGAATATGAAAATCATCCATACGAACTTATGGCTGAAAAAATTGCAGAAAAAGATTGCAATAAATGTAAAAATGAATTAAATTTGGAGGACAAATGAGTATTGAAACATTAAGTATACAATTAAAAACAACTTTAATTAATAAATCTGGCTTTCATAAAAATATAACTCTTGTTATTAATGAAGAAGAAACTGATATAATTAGATTTAATATAGAAGGACATACTCAATTATTTTTAGATGGCCCTCTTTTGTATAAAGTATTAAAAATATTAACAAATAATATGGAGAATAATCATGACTGATAAAAAAGCTAAAGATGAAAAATTAAAAGAAGCTCAATCAAAAAAACTTCCGACTAAACTAGATGGTTCGGAATTAGAAAAACTTAAAAAGTTTGATATAGATGTTAGAACATTAATTCAAGTTTTAGGCGAAGCTTCTTTAGAAAAATTAATTACAACTTCAAAATTAGAGTCTATAAAGTCTAAAATTAATGATTTGGAAAGTTCTTATCTCTCATTAATGGAAGAACGTGATACTTTTACTACTAATTTAATTGAGAAGTATGGTCAGGGTATTCGTATTAATCCCGAAACTGGTGAAATATCTCGATAATTGACATAACTTAAATATGATTAATAAATTTAATATGGAGATTTAATTATGAAATGTAAAAGCTGTAATCTAGATTCAAGTAGATTAAAACTTAATAAAGAGTTAATTCATTTAGCTTCTCTTAAGTCTTATGCAATTTCTTATTGTGATGAATGTTTATCTTTTAAAACATTTAATCCAGTTCCTAATTTTTCTGAAGAACTTTCAAAAGCAAAAATTGCTTTATCTTCTTTTACTAATGATACTTCTGAGAAAAAAGTATCAGATATTGTTGAGATTAAAGAAGTATTAGAAAATGAAGAAAAAGATGATGAAACTGAAGATAAAATAGAAGCTGATGATAAAATAGAAGCTGAAGATAAAATAGAAGCTGATGATAAAATAGAAGCTGATGATGAAATAGAAGCTGATGATAAAATAGAAGCTGATGATGAAATAGAAGCTGATGATGAAATTAATGATTTAATAGAAGACGAATTTGAAGACGATTTTTGGGATGATGAAGAAAATTTATATCCTAATTCTTCTTGGAAAGTATCAGATATAAAAATTTGGCTTGATGCTGAAAATATTAGTTATAATTCATCAATGATAAAAGATGAATTATTAAGTCTAATACAATAATGTATATTGATAAAATTCTTGAATTTAATGCAGAATTAGAACAACTTTCTCAAAAAAATCCTAAAAAATTTATGGAAGTAATAGATGCTTTAGCCTCTATTTATACTGCCGTTCATGTATTATCTGACCAAAAACTTATTGATACAGAAGGAATATTTGAACGTTTAGTTACTCAAGAACAAGACGAATTGTTTACAAATTATATTAACGGAGAAGCGGGTGAAGCCTAAAAAACTAGTTTATTGCTTAAATTGTAAAAGACCTGCTATATATGAATTACTGATATTGGTAAGTCTCTTGCTTTTAGTTGTAAACAGGATAAATGTTATAATATAATTAAAAAATTTGTTAATAAGCTGTTAAAGAGTACTTAAAATAATTAAATGCTCTTTAACTAAACTAAAGGAGACCGCAATGGCTAAGTACACTGCACTTGCAAATGGTTTATTATTCACTAATGGTTATAAAAAGGAAAAGAAACAACCCGATTTTGTTGGATCTGCCGAATTAACTAATGGTGCTATTGTAAACTTATCAGTCTGGAAGAAAGGACAAGATAAAAACGGTAACGATTTTATGTCTTTCTCTCTTCAAGAACGGGCTGATATTGACAAAACTGATAGTGAGTAGTTTATAACTACTTAATTAAAAAGGGCTAGTAAACTAGCCCTTTTTTGTATTTAAAATAAACCTTGACATATTCATTAAAGGTGTTGTAAATTTGATTAATTATTAGGAGGTTAATCGGATAATGATGATTGGGCTTGGTAATACTATAGAAACCCTACAGCACTCTACTACTTATAAAAAGAAGAGTGTATTAAGACATGTAAGGATACCATACCGGGGTTACCGTAAGGTTCAACGTATGGAAAAGTAGCATGACCCTGATACACTAATTAACCTTGCAGCACTCTTCTCTATTGGAATACAAACCAAAAAAGTGCAGTCAAAGGGACTTTTTGAAAACTATTTCATGAGGTTAGCGAAAGTTTTTAAGTTAATAGCTATTAAATTAGTCCCTTGTACTTATTATGTTAGATCTTCGATATAAATTATTATTAAGTAAAATAAATTATCTTATAGATAAATTAGAGTTAAGTTTATTTTACTATGAGCAAGGGGTGGCTCTTTATTCAAAAGATTTAGATAAAATAGAAGGAGATATTATTCCTAAGCAAGTGTCTAAAATTTATACTATTGAGGATATGCTTAAAGTTCCAATTGATGATGTTAATATAGACTTTAAAAATTTATATAGAAAAATAACATCTAAAACTCATCCTGATAAAGTAAAAAATAATTCTAAAATAGAAATATATATTGAAGCTACTACAGCGGTAGACTATAATAATTGGTTTGAACTTATTAAAATAGCTGCTAAATTAAATTTAGAATTACCAAAACCCAGTAAAGAGCAAATAAAATGGCTAAAAGTGTTAATAAAAAGTTTAGAGCAAAAACTTTTTATTATTAAAACTTCAGTAGGTTGGCAATATTTCATTAAAAACAATAAAGAAAGAGCTATATATTTAAGGGAACAAACAGATGCAAAATATAAAAAAAAGGTATCCTAATGCATAATTTAAAAATTGGTATAACAATCCATGTAACAAAATCTGAACATTCTATGTGGTGTACTGGAGTTGAACAAAACATATTAAATTTAGTAAAAACTTTATCCAATAGTTCAAAAAATTATGATATTACTTTATATAATACTGCAAAAGATGAAGAATATAATGCTTTAATATTAGATCCACTGCCTATTTTAAGTGTTGTTGATCCTCTTTTCTTATCTTATGAAGATTTATTGAAATCTACTCCTCAATTATTAATTATATTTGGTGGAGAGCTATCTGATAGTGATATTCTTATGTTTAAAAACAAAGGAACAAAGGTTATATATTATACATGTGGGTCCTTATATCAAATCAGTATTAGAGACATGCTTTATGTAAACGAAGAGGCTTGGAAAAAACGAAGAGGTATTCATTCTTTTACTACTCTATATGATGCAGTATGGACTATTCCACAAGTGGTACCTAGTAATTATTTTAATAAAGTAATGCATCGCATTTCTCCTACAATAGTTCCCTTTTTATGGGACCCTATGCACATACTTAAGCTATTAAAAGATATAGGAAGTAGTAAAGAAGAGGCTTCTTATACTCCCTCATCTTCTTCTAAACGAGTTACTGTTATGGAGCCCAATAAAGAATGGATAAAAACTTTCATTTACCCCTTATTTATTATAGAAGATGTCTTTAGAAGGCATCCGGCTCTTATAAATACTATTTCCATCAATAATACTGGTCATTTAGAAAAAAATGATATGTTTAATCATATTTTTGCTCAATTGGATATATGGAAATCAGAATCTGTTACAAAGTACTTAAATAAACATTGGAATACTCCAATTTATTTAAAAGAATTTACAGATATTGTTGTTTCTCATCAAGATAATAACCCATTAAATTATTTTTATTTGGATTGTTTATATTTAGGTTATCCTATAGTTCATAATGCTTCTCTTATAAAGGAATCTGGTTACTATTATAATGATTGGGACGGTGACGAGGGCTCGCATCAACTCATATCTGCTTTAAAATACCATGATAAAAATATAGAACAATATAATGAGCAAAGTAAACAAACTTTATGGAAGTTTTCTGCAAATAATCCAGAAATTGTAGAAAAATATGATAATCTTATATTAGATTTATTTATAAAAAAGATATGAATAGTATATTAAATAAATGTAATCATATTCTTGGAATAATTTGGGGGAGATGGAAGTAAGGAGCAGGATATAAAAGAACAAAGTGCTATTAATTTACTTTTTGGTCGGGCTAAAAAAAATTATACACTATATCATCATATTGAAGCTCCTCATCTTACTTTAGATCGTCATTCGTGTGGTTGTTTTAGAGTATATAAATATTGTCCTGAATGCGGAGAAAGAATAACAAGTATAAAAAGAATTAAAGATAAATTAAAACAAAAATTGTTTAATTTTAGATTTATAAATGAATTATGAGGAATTAAATTATGCCAAATAATGATTGGGAAACTCAACGAGCAGAAATTGCAACATGGCTTTCTGGTTGGTCTGGAATGATAAAAAAATGGATTGATCGAATTTTAGATAATGATGATCATGATGTAGATAAAAATAAAATTATTAATATAATTTCTGAATGGATTGAGTATTTGAATGAAATGAAAATAAAAATAATGAAAATGAATAGTACTCCTATTTATAAAGAATTAAATGAAATTAAATTAAAACAAGAGACTAAAAAAAAATGAAATATAAATCAGATAAAAATTATCCACAAAAAACACAACGGGATGACTATGATGCTGCTCCTGATACTACTATTACTGATACTACTATTACTGGTACTAGACTTGACAATATTTCTACTAATCTTCCATGGTCATATTCAAATCATTCAGAATCTGGACATTCAATAACATCAGTTAAAGATTTATTAGAAGCAATTGAACTTAGAAAAAACGAAGTCTCAAGTTCTATTAAAAATTATATAAACGAGGATTTAGATAAAAAAATGGCTATAGATATTGTAAAACAAATAATTAAAAAGTTTAGATTAAATGTTAATGAACTTAGAGCAGAGATTATTACAGAGGAAATATAATGAAGTATTTTTCAATAGATTTAGAAATGTCCGGCTTAGACCCGAATACTCACCAAATACTCGAATTTGCAGCTATTTATGAAGACACTGAGGCCCAATTATGCTGGGAAGAAATTCCTAAATTTGAAAGAATTATAAATTATAAAGAATTAATTGGAAGTCCGGGGGCTTTAAACTTAAACGCTCGTCTTCTTAAGATATTAGCAGGAATGGAACAAGTTTGGGGTAGTTCTAAAAAAGACTACATGCAAGAAAATAATATTATAGGTATTAATCAATTATCTGGCGATTTTCATCAATTTGTTTATGAAAATTTAGTAAAAGATCCAAATTTTAAATCAAATAAAGATGGAAGTATTACTATTAATGTTGCAGGAAAGAACTTTGGAACATTTGATTTGCAATTTATAAATCAAGTTCAAGGATTTAAGAATAAAGTAAGAATATCTCAACGTATCTTAGACCCTGCCATACTTTACTTTCAGAATTTTGATGAAAGATTACCTAATTTGCTCGACTGTAAAAAACGAGCAGGAATTAAAGGTAAAGTGACACATACAGCCATTGAAGATGCTTGGGATGTTGTAGAAGTATTAAGAAACAAATTATAAAATAAAAAGGAAATAATATGAGTTATTCAAGATGGACCCATTCTCGTTTTTATACAATGTGGTCCGGCCATAAAGCAGCAGATACGGATAAAAAAGTAGATCAGATATTTGAAATTGTTGAAATTGGAATGGGACAGCAGATTACTTACGGCGATATGTTAGAAGATTTTGATGCTGTATTAGAAAAAGTTAAAAAACATTATTCTAAAGAACATGATGCCAATTTATTGAAAGAAATTCCAAAAGGTGGAACACTTGCAGATGCTGTTTATGAAAAAACTACTATTAATCCTGATCCATTAAGTGAAGCAGATATTTTAGAATTACGAAGCTGTATGATGAGATTTATGGAAGGTGTAGAAAGTGATGACGAATATAAATAAATTTGAACCAGAATTAGGTCAATTATTATATTCTTTATGTGACGCACAATCCTATGAAATATATGAACCCTTAACTGGTGCATGTGAATCCATAAGACATTTTATGAAAGTTCTTCTTGATATAGATCCTTTTGCAAATGGAGGAGAAGAATATAAAGGAGAAAAAATCCACATTCAAGCTTATAGCTGGGCTGAGTGTAATTGCGATACTTATTGGGAAGGCGAAGCTGAAGAGTGTGCTTGTGGCTTTGAAGAACAAAAGTATAATTTATACTGGAAGGGTGATAATTTATGTCCCCCTTTTGTAATATCTTGGTATAAGTATTTTAGACGCGGGACAAGCGTCAGCACTAAGCTTACAGATAAGCAAGTAGGACATTTTATGGTAGACGTAATACACGAATTAAGTACTAAAAATGCGTAAGAATACTATTAAACGTTATATTAAATAATTGAATGCGTCGGTATCCAAGCTTGGTTAAGGAAACGATCTGCAAAATCGTTATGCGCTGGTTCAAATCCAGTCCGGCGCTCATTGCCACTATAGCTCAGTTGGTAGAGTATCTCATTTTTAATGAGAAGGCCATAGGCTCGAATCCTATTGGTGGCTTATAATTTTAATAATAAATAAGGAGTCTATAATGACTGATTTAAAAAGAGGCGAACCTAGAACAAAATGGACGCTTAAAGTTCAAGAAGACGTAGATGGAGAACTTTATATTCAACTTCCTGATGAATTAATGTATCAACTTAAATGGAAATTCGAAGATAATTTACATTTTGAAGAAACAGATGTATGTGAGGATTCTTTTGATTCTCCTGGTTTAGTTGTTCGTAATTTAACTGCAGAAAAAGATGATACTAGATTTGAAGGTACAATTTATTAAATGAACGGTAAAGGCGTTACAATGGATAATGTTTTAAATGCCGTTAATGGCAAGCCTACAAACGAAAACTCTTCCCCTCAAAAATCATTTGAGGGAGATGTCGGCACAGTTACTGTAAATGATGAAAGTATGATTCCCACAATTACTATAGGTAACGCTGCTTTTATTGATGTAAAACTTGAAGATCTAACTCATGAAGAGTTAGGGGAATTAATTGGGGATAAACTCCATTTAAGCGTTAGTAAAGAGGTTATTGAAAAATTATCCCCAGAACTAAAAAAGAAAGTAATCGCTAAAGGGATTATAGATAAATTATAAGTAATAATTACATATAAATAATAACTAAAAAGGTAAAATAAAATGAGTAAAAAAAAGAAAAAAGATATACCATTTCATATTGCACATAATTATAAGCAATTTGAGTTAAGCGGTGGCCCTAAATTTTGGGCACAGGATAAAGAAGATGCTGATTTATATGCTAAACACATAAAGTGGTCACCTTTAAGTTTGAAAGAGATTACTAATGGATAATCCAAAGCTCTATAGCGCAAGCTTTAAATTTGAGCAAGAATCTAATTGCTGTAGCAGTGCTTTTGGAGAAACATTAGTAATTGAATGTGATTCTAGTTTAGGAATAGAAAATGACAAGGGATGTTTTTATATACTTAAAACTGGCGAAGAGGGCTGGGCAGTAGATAAACCAAAAGATATGACGAAATTATTACAAAGATGTAAAAATATGTTAGATATCTCGCCAAAAAATGATAATATTGGCGAGAAAGGAGAATAATATGAAAATAAGTAAATTTAAAAACGGAATAGTCTTTATAATTGCAATTTCTTCATTGTTAGGTACAGCCTTTACTATTGATTCTAGATATGCAAAGCAAAGCGAGGTAGTTAAAGTAGAAGAAAAAGTTATTAAAATAGAAAAACGACTAGATATAAAAATTCTGAAGGATCGTGCAGATATGCTTCAAGAACGAATTTGGAAATATGAAGACCGCTACGAAGAAAAAACTATGTCTGACTCTGTCAAAGAATTGGTACGAGATTTACAAAAAGAACTCGACGAAATCACTAAGCAACTAGATAAAGGAGAATAATATGGGAACAAATTATTACAAAGAACCCTTAAAAGAAAAGTATGATGAAGAGTGTGATTTAAATTATTTTACAGATGAGTATAAATCACATATTGGTAAACGTAGCGCAGCAGGGTACTATTGCTGGGACTGCAAAACGACATTAAAAATTGGCGGAGAAGCCAAAGTACATTATGACGGAGAGTGGCACGCCAAATGTCCTAAATGCGGTGCACCTAAACATGAAGAAACTTTAGACGATAGCTCTGCTGGACGGGAACTTGGATTTAATAAATCAAATACAAGTAAGCACAGTGGCGTTAGAACAGTGTCTTCTTTTAATTGGGCTATAGATCCTGAAACTTTAGATAACGTATTAAACGAAAAAACATACAATGAATATGGGGGTGAATTTACAAAAGAAGAGTTTAAAAGTCTCATCTCAGATTGTCCTATACATTTTACTGAGTCAATTGGAAAAGAGTTTTCATAAGGAGAAAATAAAATGAAGGAGGGTATAAGAACTGAGAATAAACAAAGCGCAGTACTTAAGTATAATAGCGGTCATGGAGCTATACTTTGTTCTACGTGTAATATTATTGTTAAAGAAGGGCACTATACTTTTACAGAGGTGGAACAAGATGCCTTTTTTAATAATGGAAACTTAGATCCATATTACTGTGATAAGTGCAAACAAAAAATAATGGAGAATGGTAATGAAAAGAACGTGGACAGGAAAACATAAAACATTTAAGTCTGAAAAAGAAAAGGACACGCAATTTGAGTGGCTATTATTTAAAACAGCCTTAGGGTTTTTAATAGCTATGGTGTATATGTATTACATAATCTTTGGAGGACTATCGTGAACAAAAACTTAGACGAAAAATTAGTAGAAAAATATCCGAAAATATTTAGAGATCGTCATGGTGATATGATGACTACAGCTATGTGCTGGGGTTTTCCGGACGATGGATGGTATAATATTATTGATAAACTTTGTGAATGTTTACAACATGATACTGATATGAATAACGGGCCCCAAGTAATAGCCTCTCAAGTTAAAGAAAAATTTGCTACATTAAATTTTTATACTTGTGGGCATTCAGACTATCAAGACGGTATGATTAGATTTGCTGAAAGTATGTCAGCTATAACTTGTGAAGAATGTGGTTATCCTGGAGATTGTAAAGTTATTAATGGTAGTCCATACGGCTGGATGAAAACTTTATGTAATGAATGTGCTAGAACTACAGATTATGAAGATTATCCTTCTGAAGAAAAAATTAAGAAGTTTGAAGAAGATCACAAAAGGAGAATGAATGAACTTTAGTAGAAAAGAAGATTATCAAACTAAATTGTTTTTAGAGGCTTTATGTGATGATAAAGAAGTGTATCAAGATGTAAAGATTAAGATAACTCAAGATTGGAACAATGGAGGAAAATTAAGAGCTTATTGTTTTACAGTTAATAGCTACCTTCAATTCCCTACTAAACTACGAGAAGAAGGAAAAGAATATTTAGCAGATATTGTTGAGGTAAAGCCTGCCAAACGAAAACACTTTTTTAGAATTATGAAAAATAGTGTACGAGAATTAGGAAGTAATATAGTATGTGGATAGATAAACATATAATTAAATTTGTATTGTTTTTTATGATAATATTAGTAAGTTTTGCTGGTTTATACAAGGTTAAAACTTTAAATATTATAATAAAAAAGTTGATAGTAAAACAGGATAGTCTTAAATTAAACCTAGATAAATTCAATCAAGAGGGTATAAAAGTTAAAGTAACTATGTATCAACCTACTTTTCCTCAAACTGATGATACGCCCGATATAACTGCAGATGGTACTAAGTTTCAAATAGATAAAGCTAGTAACTATCGTTATGTCGCGTTATCTCGGAATTTATTACATCGTTGGGGTGGTCCTTTTAATTATGGAGATTTTATTCAAATTAAGGGTACGGCCCACAAAGATGGTGTGTATCAAGTAAAAGATACTATGAATCCTAAATGGGTCAATGTGGTAGATATTTTAGAATCTTTACATATTAAGCCTTATAAATATGAAAATGTTAATTTATTTAAAACAACATGGACAACTAACTAAATGAAACAAGTAATACTAGATACGTTAGACAACATAGCAAACGATCAAATTAATTTAGCTTCTAAAGCTGCAAGAATAAAAATTGCTGATTTACTTATAGAAGCTTTTAAGAAAGTAGATAAAAAGGGTAAATAATGGGAAATAGAATAGTACCTTATGAAAAGGATAAAAAATGTGATGAATGCGGAGTACTTGGTGCCGTTGATTTTATGGGTGATTATTTATGCCATGGTTGTCTTGGATATATAGAGCCTTCAAATGTAATGATACCAAAAGTAGGCCTTGCTGCTTATACTGAACTTGGGAAATCTCATGAGGCTCATACAAAAGAAATCTTAAGATTAAATACTCTTCTTAATACTAAAATTGGAAAAATTAATAATAATGAATGGTTAGAGTTAATTCAAAAAACACAAGAATTTTATACTGTTCATCCTGATATACGTCTTGGTCAAAGTTTTATGAATGCATTATTTGAAGTTTCTCCTAAGTTATATAAAAACATAACTAATACAGATAATGATCCTTTTTATAATGATCAAATAATTACTAAATTTATAAAATATTTAATAAAGGAATAGAGGTATGAATAATAATAAAGTCACATTTCCTATATCTATTGATTGGAAATGGACTGTAATTTTAATTATAATGTGCTTGGGAGAACCGGATATAATCGACGGCATGGTTACTTTATTGCATAATTTAGCAAATAGTTTCTAATGAAAAAAGGATTTCATTTAGAAAATATATTTGCTGTTATGTGTAGGATGACGGACGCTAATTATCATGTTATAGATAGAACAAAAGAAAATTGGTTCATGCAACATACTTGGAGCACGTCAACACATGATAAATTTGTTGAATGGTTTTCTAACTATATTCATAAAGTAAAAGCAGCTCAACGAGAATTATACGGAAGGAGCTATATGCGAAAAGATGATTGTGATAAAGCTGCAAGTATGTTTACTTTAAATTATGGTTGGAGAATGAAATGAGTATTTTAACAGAAAAAACTGATAAATTAAGAATAAGTAAACAGAGACATTGGTTTGAAGTTATGGATGAAATGTTAGAAAGAAAATCACATTATATTATACGGGAAATGCTTTATGCAGTTCCTTGGATTTCTAAAGATGCTAAATCCCATTCTATTTATGATATGGAAACTAGTCATATATTAAATGCAAGTAAGATGCTTGAAAAAGTTTTAACTACTCCAGGGATTAAAGAAGAACATTCTAATTGTATTTATTGGGAAACTTACATTAAAATGTTTAGATTTGAATTAAGACAACGATATAAAAAAACAAAAGATGTTAATATTTTTACAGGATTATTATAATGATAAAAGATATAAGAGAAAATACCTTAGGAAGCTTTGAGTGTGCCTGCCATGAACGTGATCATGTTATCAAAGCTCATCATTGGAATTGGGGTTCTGAAGGTCATAATAAAAAAATACATGAAGTAGACTTTACCTTTATTATGTATACTTCGTGTTGGGAAGCTAATGAGGATTATTATGGAAAAGATAACTGGGTGAAAGAAAAATGGTTAGATTTTACTAATTTTTTTAGACGAATTAAATGGAGAATTAATAAAGCTTCAAAGCTTTTATTTACAGGATCTATGCGCTTTGAAGGAGACTGGATGGCAACTGAAGAAGGTTTTGAAGATCTTAGAAAATGGATGAATAAAACAGCCAAATTACTAAAAAAAGATAATGGAAAAATAATAGGATGAAGTGGTATATTATTGGAGTAGATTTTGAGTATATTTCTGATATTGATATGAGAATGCATACTAGAGAATATACTATTAAAAAAACTGAAGCTATGAGAGTTTCTACTAGACAGTTACCTCAATTAAAAAATCATTTAAATAATCAAGGAATTACTTATGAAATAATGCCCACTTCCTATTATAAAAGAGCATTACATAAAAGATTTAATTTATATAGAGGTCAATGAATCCTAAATTAAAAATAGCGTATATACCTAAAAAGTATTGCGAATTCTGTAAAAGAGAAGTATTTCAAACAACTCATACTGCATCTTCTTATTTTATAAATTGGATTACTAAAAATAAGAAAATTATTTGTTATAATTGTAATAATAAGGAAAATAACTATGAAAATACACGACAAAAAATGCACCTCTTGTACTAAAACAGAGGGCGAAGCAGAGTGCTTTGATGATTTAGGTGAAATGATGGATTACCATAAATCACAAAGAAAATGGTATGAAGTTGCTTGGGACTTTGTATATTACCCTTGCTGGAGAATATTCGATAAAATAAGATATTTCCCTAAAGAATGCAAATGGTTTATTCAACGAGGAAGAAGAGGTTGGTCAGACTGTGACAGTTGGAATGTTTACGCACATATAGCTGAAATTATACCGCCCATGCTTAAGCAAATGAAGGAAGCAGGATATGGATTTCCAGTTCTAATGTATGAAGATTTTACTAAATATGAATATACAGATGAAGAAGGCGAAGCTGCAAGAGCAAAGTGGAATACAATATTAGATTCAATAATTCAAGCTTTTGAAATAGAAAATGGAATTAGTAATGGAGATCTTTTAGACTTGGGCACAAGACCTACTAAAAAACAAAAAGAATTTGGCAAAGAACATTGTGAAAAATTTGATATGAAATTATTAACAAATAAAGATAGACAAGTTAGAAAAGAAGGTTGGAAAAACTTTCAATTGTATTTTCACAATCTTTGGGATTGATAAAATTTAAAATACCTATAAATAATATAGTGTCTGAAAAGGGGCATACCTAAGCAATACTGGAAACGCTAGTCGTAAACAATGTATTCAGGTCTACTGCCCCTTTTGTTATTAACAAATAAAGGAGATGATATGTATTCAAGTCAAATACGGTATGTAAAATTAGGCGATGTTTACTTTAATAAATATAATATAGAAACATTCACCAAAATAGACGATCAAGTAAATAACAGATATGAATTAAAAATTCATACAGTTCATGGTCAGAATTATAGATTTACATTAGATAGTCATAAAGAACTTATTTATAAATTACAAAATATTACGGGACAACGTTTTGAAGAACTTGAAGCTAAGACTTCAGATTTAGATCCTATGCCTTTTTAATGAAAAAGCTAAAATTAAAAGATATTTCAAAAGGTTCTTGTAAATTAAATTTATCGCAAAGAAATAATATAACTAAATATGAATCTTCTAGAATAGAAAATTGGATCTGGTCAGCTTCGCAATTATTAGAAAGAGCTATATACGCTCGAAAATGTCATTTATGTAAATGTTCTGTTCAAGCCGGAGAAGCTCATTTAGCTTTGTATAATAAATCACAAAATCATTTTTGGACAGGAAGAACAAATATATGTGTATTTTGTTTAGAATCTATTACAAAAACATTAAAAAGATCTATAAATGGTAGCATTTTACAAAGAAAACAAAAAAGAAAAGTTGAAATGCTCTTAGACGAGCTATAAAAGGAAAACTATGCAAAATTTAATAGATAAAGCAAACGCTATAACTGATATTATTCACAAACTTAACGGTTTGTGGATATCTAAAAAAACTAATGAACATAAGATTTTGGCTTCAATTCCCAATAGAATTATTTCAGACGTGTCGAACACAACTATTAACGGTATTAAAAATTCATTTGGTCAGTTATTTTATGGTGCACTATGCCCTATTAATGGGGTAAGTCCTAAAAATAAACGCTTTTCTGACGCTGGAAACGAATATGAAAAATCAGTCTCTGGAAATTGCGTTTGGAAAGAAATTGGATTTTTAAATAGATGGAGTTCTCGCGCATCTTGGTATAATAAAAACCAACTCTTTGATAAGCTTAAATTAGAGCATATTGATCTTGTTATAAATGGAATAAGAAATAGAAAGGATCAAATCGCTGTTGCTAAAGAGTTATTTCTTATTAGAGAAAAAATTAGGGAACAGCTTTCATTTGTAGATGAGAAAAAAGATAATAAATTATCTGTAACTCTATCTCAATCTTATATTGTGCAGATGGTTTTAGCTAATAAGAAACTAGCTGAGCTCGAAATCCCTTATTTTTATTTAGATATTAATGTGTCCGATATAATTATTAATGATTCTTATATGGAAATTCCAATAAAACCAAATAAAGCTGATGCATCTCTATTATTTAATAAATTCAATATAGATGTTACAAGCTATCAGTTTACATCTTATATAACAGTTCCTCTTTTGCAAGTAATGGACGAGATTCCAAAAGCAAGCATAACTTGGGGAGAAGAATATTATATTTTTGGAATATCTGCTTTGGTTCAAGATTCATCTATTGATAAAATATTTGATAATATGTTTAGTGCTAAAAAGAAAGCAATTGAAATTCTTGAAAAAGCACAAACTAAATATTCTGGCCGGATGTTGGCTAATGGATTACTTTAACTAACTTAACAAAAGGAGTAAACTATGCTTAAGTTAAACCCTAAAACTTATGGTGATGTTTTGAAACGTTGCTATAAGACTAAAGATCCCCTGTTTGTAGCGGGTCCTCCCGGTATTGGGAAATCTGAAATACCAAGAGTTGTCTTTGAGCAAATTGCCAAAGATAAAGGCTTAGAATTTGTTATTTGGAATAACACTGATAAGGCTAAAAAAGAAGAAATGTCTGCTGATCCTAAAAAGTATTTTGTATTATGTGATCAGAGACTTAGTCAAATGGATACTACAGATTTACGAGGTATTCCGAAATTAGATGGAGATGTTTTAGAACCCCTTCCTCCCGCATGGATTGTATACTTCTGTAAACCAGAAGCGGATGGTGTTATTTTCTTTGATGAAATTAATCTTGCAACTCCAATTGTTGTAGGGAGTGCCTATCAAATAATAAATGATAGAAGCATGTCTGATATGAAATTAAGCGATAATATATTATTAATTGCAGCTGGAAACCGTGCAGAAGATAAAGCTTTTACATTTGATATGCCATTACCTCTTCGTGATAGATTTTGTGAAGCTGAATTAGTTGCTGATGTTGATAGTTGGACTTCCTGGGCAGCAAGTGCTGGCGTTAATCCTCATTTAATTTCTTTCATAAATTGGAAAGAGTCTTACCTTTACAAGTTATCTGAAAATGGTACTGATAAAAGTACTACTCCTCGTGGAATTGCTAGAGCATCTAGACTTTTAAAAGATCTAGATATTTCAAGCGGAGATGCAAATATGTATGTATCTATTTCTGTGGGAGAAGCATTTGCAACTGAATTTCAAGCATATGTGAAGTATTTCAAAGAACTTAATTGGAAAACTATATTTAATAATCCTGAAACTGTTTCTGACTTTGAAGTGAGTAAATTGTTTGCAGTCACCGGGGGTTTAGCTGAAAAGTTTTTAAAAGATTATAAAATGTTTGATAAAGTTATTGAAGTTGTTAAACATGTTCCCGAGGAATTCGCTGTTATGACACTACGTTTAATGAGGGACGGCAATAGGGCTTCTTTCAAACGTAGAGCAAAGGCTTCTAAAACCTTTATCAATGATGTTGCTCCCAAACTTGGTAAATTTATCATAGAAGTTGAGTAGTAATAGTATTTTAATGTGGGCGAGGATTACCCTCGCCCCTTATATAGGAGATTAGTATGGCAACTTTTACACCAAAAGAACGTATAACTAAAGCAAAAATTCAACTTCAAAAAGAAGCACCATTTTTTGCACATTTGGTTATGAATATGTCAATTAAAGAAAATAAAGAAATTCCCACTATGGGAGTAAACTTTAAAGGAGACGCTATTTATAATCCTGAATTTGTTGAGAAATTAACAGATTCAGAACTTAAAGGAGTTCTCTGTCACGAAACAATGCATGTTGCTTTACAACATTTACTTCGTGCAGGTAAAAGAGATCACACTCTATTTAATATAGCAGCTGATATTATTATTAATTATATGATTTTATCAGAAAATTATGATTTACCTGCTGGAGTTCTGTTACCAGAGAGTAAAGGAGCTTCAATTTTTAAGCTACAAGGTAAAAATGGGTGGTTTGAAATAGATGCTGAAGGAAAAAGTGCTGAAGAAGTTTATGAGTATCTTTCTAGTAATGCTAAAAAACTTGATATTCCTGTAATTGGAGAAGGCCAATTCGATGAACATCAGTTCAGTGATGATCTTTCTGAATCAGAAAAACAAGCCGTGGCTAAGGAATGGCAAGGTAAACTTGTTGACGCAGCTACTGCAGCAAAAGCTCGTGGTAAGCTTCCAGGATATATTGATAGAATGATGGATGATATTTTAAATCCTAAACTTAATTGGAAGGCTTTATTATATCAATATTTAACTAAAGATATCCTTTATAATTTTACTTATAAAAAACCCGGCAGACGTAGCTATTCTACAGGCTACTATATGCCACATGAAATAAAGGAAAATTTAAATATTACATGTACTGTAGACTGCTCTGGCTCTATTTCAAAACAAGAGTATACAGAATATATGTCTGAGATTACGGGAATAGCTAATGCTTTTACTCAAATAAACATGGATATTATTTTCTGGGATACTGAAATACGCCAAGTAGAAAAAGTTACAAGAAATAATCAAAAGAAATTACTAGAAATAAAAATTCCCGGAGGAGGGGGCACGTCTATTTCGTGTTTAGCTAATTATTTTAAAGATAGACAAGCACCCCAATTGATGGTTCATCTTACAGATGGCTATATTGAGCACGAACCAGACCTCCCCTATAGTAGGCATTTATTTGTAGTTTCTGAGTTTGGAGACGCTTCTATTGTTGAAAATCATGGACAAGTATTTAAAATTCATGGAGACAAGTAATATGTTATATGAACTAAAGTATGGTGATTGTGATGGTGACATTATCTTCACATCAATGAAGAAGAATGGACTTATATCAAAGATACATTCGAGAAAGATGATGTAAAAGAATCTCTGGCAACAGTTGCCATGACTTATCCACCACCATACCAAGAGATAAGTCAAAATGAATGTAGAACCGTAAATGATGACAAATATATTCCTATAATTATTATAGAAAGTGCAGTTTTTATCGATGCCGAATTATAAGATCTTACTTATAAGGAATTGGGGAATTAATTGGGGATAAGCTTCACCTCAGTGTAAGTAAAGAAGTTATTGAAGGTTTGTCTCCCTCATTAAAAAATAAAGTAATAGCACAAGGAGTTATTGATAATATATGACAACATACACAAGCTACATAGAGGGCATGGATGTAATGGTTTATCCTGCTCCATTAAGTGAGTACAGAGACTATGACGGGTCTTCCTTAAAAATTAAATGGAATGTTGAAATAGAAGGAAGATCTTGGGGTATAAAAAGTATTTCTCCAAGTATAAATTCTATTGTGGGTACGTTAACGTTTTCTAACGAAGCGGATAATGTAAAAGATATTGAAATTGATACTTTACACGATTTATCCTGGGATATTGAAATTCAACAATATGAGTATAAAGAATATTTAGCTCCTTCAGAACTTGAGATTAATTTTGATAAAAAGCATATATTAGTTTATTTCTAATGTTATTGAATTTATCTGATGGTTGGAAAGAGTTAATAGGGGATCAGTTTGAAAAAGACTATATGCTTAATTTGAAGAAATTCTTACTAGAAGAAATAGCAATAACTAAGGCTTATTTAAAAGGTTGTAGCGTGGCTGATGCTCTTTATCCTATAGAGAAAAGTAATAAAAAGACAAATGACGAAAGAAATTAAAAAATAATAATAAAATAAGGAAAAAGGAAAAAGAATGAAACTGACAAAATTAGAATCGATTAGAGATGATTTGAATCGAGCACTATATGAACTAGATAAATCAGATAAGAAATATATGGATGTGGATGAAATTGTACTCCA
>Ga0209658_1000234_pt1 | contig 45792 bp, 48 predicted proteins | sample SaaInlV_150m_DNA_6_FD_184656 | JGI IMG/M metagenome (GOLD analysis project Ga0209658, IMG submission 184656) | Marine microbial communities from expanding oxygen minimum zones in the Saanich Inlet - SI037_S4LV_150m_DNA (SPAdes) (version 2) | ecosystem: Environmental > Aquatic > Marine >...
CATTTAGCACTCTTAAAGTGCTAATTATTACACATTTACCCCAAACATCAATGAAAACTAACTAAAAAACCAACGCAAATTTTCCCTTAACCCCCATTAACCTTTCTAACTCCTCAAGACTCAAGCTCTTAGCTGGTCTAAAGGGGGAGAGCTGCGCAATATTAAGTGCATCGCAAGCATAGATATTACCTAGTCCAGCCATAATTGGATTCATCATAATTGCTTGCTTGACTGGAATTCGACGATTTTTAAACTTCTCCTGCAAATACTCCGCTGTAGCTTCATCCTCATTAACATCAGGCCCATACTTAGCAAAATCTGCCAATACTTCTTCATCAGTCAGTAGTTTCATCCATCCAAAAATTCGCTGATCATTAAAAAACAACTTCGAACCATCTGCAAACTGATAAGTGATCCTAGTGTGACTGCTGGGTAAGTCTTTAACCCAATCTGCAGTCGGATGACCACCTCCTGCTCGAGTCTCTTCATCTACATAGATCAGCTGCCCAGTCATCTTGAGGTGTGTCAGTAAATTTTTATTATCTGGTAAGTGAATTCTAATCACTTTAGCTTTACGCGTTACCTCTTTAATTTCCTGACCTAAAAGATCTTTTTCTAAACCTCGAAAGCTTTTATCATGAAAGACTTCGATTGATTGAATTATCTTTCCAGGAAGTATTTCTTGGAGTTTGCGTCTGACTGTCTCAACTTCTGGTAGCTCTGGCATAGAGATAAAGTATACCCCAATTAAAAAAAGCCTGTTATAATTGCCGTTCTTGAGTTTAGTTGTTAAACTTAAGTAAACAGGGTCCGTAGCTCAGTTGGTTAGAGCGACAGCCTTTTAAGCTGTGCGTCCTGGGTTCGAATCCCAGCGGACTCACCCCACCCTTATTTTTTAGAAAAAATAGACTTTTTCAATCCAAAGTGATATCTTCTTACTTAGAAGACAATAAATATTCAGAAAGAAAATCATATGAATAATCAAGATCAAATAGAACTAAGACCAGAGCAATTGGGTCTAACAGCACCCTCAGCTGAAATAGCATATAAGAGAGCTTCTGAAAATGAAAAACAAATATGGCAATCTTGGGCGGAGCTTATGGAGCAACATCTTCAGGGGATGATGGAGTTAGTAGCAGAAAAAGATGACCTAAATGAAGGAAGAGCGGAATTAATTGCTAAGATTAAGGCATTATTAGAAAAAAGCGACAAAATTAGCCAGCCCGATGTAAGAGACCATATACTTGCCCAGTTCCCCACCATTGATGATTACGAATTAGGATCTTCTCCTGCAGCAGACATCAGCTTAAAAAACTTTGCTCAAAAGGAACCTTATCAAGGTTATAAAACTCTGGATGTTGATAAGGAGAAAGAGCCAACTGAGATGAGTACTAGGATGAAAGAGATATTAAAAGAAGTTTTAGAAGGAGATAAAACTTTATTTGACCTGACAATGACTAAAGATAGAGCACCTGAGACAAGTGATAGTATGACCTTGGGTAAACCACCTGCAGCTCAAGAGAAGAATGATTAAACAGAGTGTTAATTAATGTTTAATTTTTTGAATCGTAAGAAATATCACCACCTCAACAAGATCTTAGTTGATCAACAGGCGTTGATTGACAATCATCAAACTCTAAAACAGCTTCATCCTCATGTTCAAATTGCCCCAGTTCTCAAAAGCAACGCCTATGGTCATGGCTTAACTACCGTTGCCCCGGTATTTGATCAACTCCAACCACCATTTTTGATCGTCGATAGCCTTTATGAAGCCTACGAACTTTATAAAAAAAACATTAAAACTCCCATATTGATCATCGGTTACACTGATCCTCGCAACTATGCCATTAAACCTCTCCCTTTTCACTACTCCATTTTTGATTTAGAAACAGCTCAAGCACTGAACAAACACCAACCTGGCTGTAGTATCCATATCTTTGTTGATACTGGCATGAGTAGAGAAGGAGTCCAACTCAAGGACCTACTGCATTTTGTTACTGAGCTACAAAAACTTAAAAATCTCAAAATAGAGGGCTTAGCATCTCACTTTGCTGATGCAGATAATCCTACTGACTTCTTATTCACCAAAGAGCAAATAATGAATTATCACCAGGCACTCCAAATCATTAACGATCGTGGAATTGATCCTCAGTGGAAACATATTTCTGCTTCAGCAGGAGCATTCAGCGTCAAAGATAGTGTTTTTAATTTAATTAGGGCGGGGATAGCTAGTTATGGCATTTCTCCGTTTGAAAAACAGCTCAATCAGCTTCAGCCAGCACTAACTTTTGAATCCACCCTCACTCAAATCAAGCAAATTCAACAGGGAGATCTGGTCAGTTATGGACTAACTTATAAAGCACCTCAAGATATGACTATTGGCATTTTGCCAGCTGGCTATCACGAGGGCATAGACCGTCGACTCTCAAATAGAGGAGTAGTTAAGATCCAGAATCAACTCTGTCCCATAATTGGCCGGGTTTGTATGAATCTGACTATTATTGACCTAACCAAAGTAGATAAACCCCAGGTAGGGGATAAAGTGGAAATCTATTCAGCAGATAAAAATGCTCGGAGCTCAATTTTTCTCCAAGCTGAGGCAGCCCAAACCATTCCCAATAAACTTCTCACCGGTTTAGACAGCTCACTTAATAGAAAATTAGTCTAATCCCTCCTTGCCAAGCCAGGGCATTATCATGCATACTATAAACTAATATTCAGATACTATATTGGTCTGCCTGAAATGCTAAACACTAAAAAACTTTTATATATATTGCCAGACGTAGCTTACTCAGCAGAGCTACTTCCTAGTAAAAAACCATCCACCTTCACCATCTCTTCCTTCCGTCAAATCAATGGTGAATACATGGATGACAACGAGTTTATTCCAGAAAATATTTTAAAGCTATTTAACAAAATTGACCCAGAAGAATATCAGCTAATACTCCCAGATTTCTTGTTTACCAACACCATTGTCAATGTTAAAGAGAAATCAGACTCAAAAATCAAAGAATATCTCACTAAAAAATTACTCCCAGAGCTAGAAATTAGCGCAGAAACACATCAGATAGATACCACTGTTCTCAATGAACATAGTGGTAACACTAGAGTCCAGCTTTCAGCTCTAGAAAAATCTTTGCTTGAGCCAATCCAGGTTTCAGCAGAACAAACTAAAGTTAAAATAAAAAGCATCTCTCCTCTTAGCTGGAGTATTAAATCATTAGTATCACTTGAACCTTCTATCAGTGTCGTCCAAATTGACTCCATGCTATATGTAGCTCTCCATTACATTGGCGTTGACCAATCTAGCCAAGCTACAGTCGAAAAAGTGGAAAACATCTACGAAACAATCAAAACACTCAAAGGAGCCGAACCAAGCATTCAAACTATTTATTTAATCAGTAATGATCTAGTCGAAGAACAACTCAAAGAACACCTGAGTGACACTCTCCCAATCCAACAGTTGGCTGGCAAACAAGATGATGACAGCAAGATGCCTTCTTATGTGAAAAAAATAATTGAATCTGGAATGAGAACTTTGTCTATTAGTGATTATCCCGCTCCTCAATTTGCAGTTGGTAAAGCACCAGCTGGTGCCAAGATTGAAGCCTCAGTAGCAACAATAAAGAAAGAAGAAATGCCAGCAGATAAAACTAAAGAAACATCAGATTTACCTAAACCACAAAAGGCTGCTAGCGAAGAAAAGGTGGAAAAAGAGACAGAGGAGACGCCAACTGAGGTTCCCGAAGTTGCTCCCCCAGCTGCAGCAACAACTAAAATAGAGGAGACTGATAAGGTAAAAGACGATAAAGAGGATGATGAAATTGAAGCCTTATTAGAAGGATTGAAAAATAATGATGACGAAGAGAAAGAAGAAAAAGCAGTAGCAATAGAAGATAAAAAACCTAACCAACCAACTGATGATAAAAAAATGAATCAGCCTGAATCAACTCCAACAAAAACTAAAGATGTCATAAAAAATAAGAATAAAAATAAAGGCATCTTGAAAATGGTTTTTGTGACTCTAGCAGTCTTCTTTGCCACTGTTGGCATTGGCATTGGTATCGGGCTTGGGGTTCTTCAACTTACTCAGCCATCTTCAGATGAGACTATCAGTCCAGTTGCTGAAGTTTCCGAGTCTCCATCGCCGTCTCCATCACCATCTCCATCTCCAGAACCAGAGGTTGAAACTGCTGAGTTAGCTGTATTAGTAGTTAATGCCACCACCAAAGCTGGCTACGCTGGTGAAATCTCTGATTTACTGACTGATTTTAAAACCGTGAAAGCAGGTAATGCTAAGGGGGATTATGACCCTGGATCATATGTGCTGATGTCAGCTGAGAATGAAGCTTTAATAACATTGCTAGAGAAGGCTACAGATCTTGAATACACCTTTCAAGAAAAAGGAAGCGTTGAAGACTCACAAGATAAGTATGATCTGGTGATTGTTTTAGCAGAATAATGAAGAATGCTTTCATATTTCTAATCTATGCCTGGCTTCGCTTTGACCCCATCATTAGGTTAGCTTTTGGAAAAAGATGGACACCCAGGTATGAATTCATGGCTTCTCTTTTTGGAGAAAAAGACGCTGAAAATTTTCTCAAGAATAGAGTCAAAATAGTTAAAGCCAGAGACAAGAAGTCAGCTCCATATGTTACTCCATCAAATGTTGATGAAAAAATCACCCAATTTTTAAAAATAAACCAAGACACAAAAACTGGCCTCAAGAAACGACAGCAAATAATAAAAAAGCTCATCTTCTGGGCACTTGACCCAGAGATAAATGCTCAAAATATTGAAAGCTACAAAACAAGATCAAACATAGTTAAAGCCCTATTGGGGGTTATATTCCAGAATTCACTTGCAGATGAAACTGAACAGATCTTATCTGGAATTAAGAAAATTGTTTTCTCTAGGACTACTTACATTGGCTCAAAGGGTGAGCCATCACCAATTGTTCACAACACTCTTATAGATGGAGTAGGCCGTGTGCTAAACACTCACTTCGGTGAAGTGGTCAGGCTTAGAAATGAGAAACTAGAAGACTTAACTAAAATTAAGATCATCAAAGAAATCAAAAATGATGAAAAGGGAACTGGTTCACTCGCTTTTTCTGGTGCTCATCGGAAGGATGATCCTTATCGACACAAATTCCCTTTGCCCAATCGAAGAGCAAACATGTTAATTAGAGTTCTCAAACACTACCAATACTCTGCTTGGCCAGAATCTAGGGAAACTGCTATAGAATTAATAAAAAACATGGAAAGTAAATTAGGTTTTGACCTAGAAGAAAGTAGTCCCACAGAAGAGTCGTAGCCTTGACTTTCAAGGCTAGAGGTGTTATTTTCAAGGCGAATTAGAGTTTAATTAAAAATTAACTACAGAAATTCGAAATGGCATCTTTGCATATTTCAATATCGGCAGAGCCGATTTTTTATTTTGGTGAGCTAGGCTTCACCAGTTCCATGTTTGTAAGTTTGCTGACGACCATTCTTCTTTCATTGGTAGCATATAAATTTTATAAAAATAAAGATAAAAAGACTGGATTTACATTGTTTGTTCAGGCGATTGTCGAATCTCTTTACGGTTTTGCTCAAACAATTGCTCCCCAGAAAGCTCGCGAGTTCCTCCCTCTATTTGGCTCAATCTTCTTTTTTGTAATCATTGCTAGCTGGGCAGGCTTACTTCCCGGTTTTGAAACCATCTGGGTTAATAATGGCCGAGATTTTGTACCCTTACTAAGAGGTGGGACTGCTGACCTAAACATTACCCTTGGCACAGCTATGGTGGCAGTTTTTATGGTTCAAGTCTTTGGTTATAAAAACTTAGGTGTGAAGTACTTCAAGAAGTTTATCAATTTTTCTAATCCAATTAATTTTTTTGTTGGATTTTTAGAGCTAATCAGTGAGTTTGCTAAAATTATGTCGTTCTCATTTAGATTATTCGGAAATATTTTTGCCGGAGAAGTACTACTAGCCGTGATTGCTTTTCTATTACCAGTATTTGGGCCGCTGCCTTTCATTGGGTTAGAAATATTCGTTGGTTTTATTCAAGCATTAGTTTTTGCAACATTAACATTAGTATTTGTTAATATTGCCGTATCAAGTAGTCATTAATTATTAATTATTAATTGTGAGGAGAACATTATATGAGTGCAGAAATCGCAGCCGAGGCAGTACAAGTAGCCGGCAACAGTGATGTAATAGTAGGTGCAACCATTGCCATTGGGGGACTCGCTCCTGCCATCGCCATTGGTTTGATCGTGTCAAAAGCTTTGGAAGCTATTGGGAGAAATCCTGAAGCAGCCGCCAAAGTTCAAACAGTCATGATCTTGGGTGTCGCTTTTGCTGAAGCTATCGCTATCTACTCACTAGTAGTGGCTCTAATATTAAAATTCGTTTAAAACCGATTGGGGCAATAAACTATGCAAATACATTGGTATCAATTATTATTTCAAATTATTAACTTTGGAGTCTTGATCTTTGTTCTTAACAAATTTCTTTACGGCCCAATTGTGAAAATAATTGATCAGCGTAATAAAAAAATTCAGGATGGCATTAAAGCAGCAGAAAAGAGCATGGAAGAAAAAGCAAGTTTGGGTGAATTTAAAAAGAAAATTCAACTTAAAGCAGAAAAAGAGGCTACTGAAATTTTAAACAAAGCTCGCAAACAAGCCAATGAGCAGTCTAAGCAGATGGTAGTTGAATCCAAAGAGGAAGCTCAAACAGTTGTCCAAAAAGAGTTTGACAACCTCAAAGAAAAGCTCAAGGATGAAGAGGCAAAAATGAAAAATAGAATCGGAAACCTAGTGGTTGATATGACCACCAAGGTATTAGAAGAATCTCTATCCGTAACAGCTCAACACAAAGTAATTGATCGTGAACTAAAAGCACTAGAAAAAACTAAGGTCAAATAAATGAAACTCAAAAATGACAGAGTTCAACAAATTGCTAAAGGTTTTGTTAAATACTTAGAAAAAGTTGGTCAAGTTGACCAACTTCCTGAGCTAAGTAAAATTCAACAAAAACAAGGTTGGATAAAAGGACTAGAGAATACCGCTCTAATTACTTCTTCTATAGAATTAAAGCCAGCTGAAAAAAAACAAGTGACTGAGCTGATTAAGAAAAAATTTGATCTTAATCCTAAAATTAAATACCAAGTAGATAAGTCAATTATTGGCGGCCTGATAATCAGAGTCGGCAGTAAAGTTCTCGATGTCTCTCTGAGACACCGATTAGAAAAACTTAGGGAATCAATGCTATATGCCTAAACCAAAAATTAACCCCATTGACATCAAAACTATTGCTAAAGAAATTGAGCAAATAATTGGTGATTTCGATACAAAACCAGAAGCTAAAAGCATTGGCCAAATTATCTCAGTAGGTGATGGAGTGGCGACAATTGCTGGCATCAATGATGTCGCTCTGGGAGAAATCATTGATTTACCACAAAAAACAAAAGCTCTTGCTTTCAACCTAGACAACAACTCGGTCGGAGCAGTTATTTTAGGTGAATATCGTCATCTTAAAGAAGGCGATGAGGCTACCACCACCGGACAAGTTTTGGCTATTCCTGTTGATGAATCCTTGATAGGTAGAATTGTGAATCCACTTGGAGATCCTCTTGATGGAAAAAGACCAATTGAAACAAAGAATTTACAGTTATTAGAAAAAATTGCACCAGGTGTTATTACCAGATTACCAGTTAGCACTCCCGTGCAAACCGGTATTAAATCAATTGACTCGATGATTCCTATCGGTAGAGGACAAAGAGAATTGATTATTGGAGATAGAAGTACTGGAAAATCAGCTATTCCCCTCACCACTATCATTAACCAAAAAGATCAAGATTTAATCTGTATTTACGTTGCCATAGGCCAAAAAGCTTCTTTTGTAGCTCAACTTCACAATACACTTAAGCAACACGATGCTATGGATCACACCATCATTGTGGCTGCAACCAGCTCGGACCCAGCCTCACTTCAATACCTAGCCCCATATGCTGGATGTGCGATTGCTGAATATTTTATGGAAAAGGGTAAAGATGTGCTAGTTGTCTATGATGATTTAAGCAAGCACGCTTGGGCCTACCGTGAAATGTCACTCCTACTTAAACGCCCTTCTGGAAGAGAAGCTTACCCAGGAGATGTTTTTTATCTTCACTCTCGATTATTAGAGAGAGCTTGTAGATTAAATGAAGAGTATGGTGGTGGATCAATTACTGCCTTGCCAATTGTAGAAACTCAAGCTGGAGATGTATCAGCATATATTCCTACCAATATTATTAGTATTACTGATGGACAAATTTATCTGGAATCAGACCTTTTTTATTCTGGAATCAGACCTGCCGTAAACGTAGGCTTATCTGTCTCTAGAGTCGGTGGATCAGCTCAAATCAAAGCCATGAAACAAGTGGCTGGAAAACTTAGACTTGATCTAGCTCAATACAGAGAGCTGGCTGCATTTGCTCAATTCTCATCTGATCTCGACCCTCAAACTAGAGCTCAACTTGATCGTGGAGTCAGAATTACTGAAATTCTTAAGCAAGGTTGGGAAGAACCAATGACAGTTTCTCAGCAGATTATAATCATTTGGGCCGTCACCAATGGCTTCTTGAATATAGTTGCTGTTGAAGGTGTTAAAACATGGGAAAAAGAGTACTTGAAATTCATGGCTGTTAAATATCCTCAAATTGAAAAAGAAATCATCAAAGAAAAGAAGCTCTCAGATAAAATTCTTAAAGAGATGAAAAAAGCCACAGAGTTATTTAACAAACTTAACCCTAAATTACTTGATGAAAAATTAGTTGAATCTCTACAAGAAGAAGATAAAGATTAATTATGAGCTCAACCAAATCTATTAAGAGGCGTATTAAAAGTGCCACTAACATTTCTAAGATCACTAAGGCAATGGAAATGGTAGCTGCTTCTAAGATGCGCCATGCTCAAGACATGGCTCTTTCTAGTCGTCCCTATACTGAAAAAATGAAAGAGATCTTAACTGATATTGTCGAGATCATGAGACAAGATGTGTCTCACTTTCTTTTAGAATCACCAAGAGTAGCTAAAGGTGCTCCTAGTAAAAACCTGGTGATTGTCCTCTCATCAGACAAAGGTCTTTGCGGAGGTCTTAACAGCAACCTTTATCGAGGTTTAGAATCTTGGCAAACAGACTTGTTGGAAAAGAACCCAGATTTAAAAGACACTAGATTTGAGTTTGTTACAGTGGGCAAAAAAGCTAAAGAACATATTATGAAAACCCAGCGATTTTTATTAGCTGAATTTCCCAGTCATGGAGACAAACCTAGATACCGAGATACTATTCCTTTGTACGATACTATCTACAATAGTTTTGAAAATAATGAATATCAAAAAGTTTACATTGTCTTTATGGAGTTTATCTCCACCATTGTCCAAAGACTATCTGTCAGACAACTTTTACCAATTCAAAAAGAAGAGATTAATGAAACTTTTGAACAGATCATGCTTGAAGAGAAATCTGTTAAATTTAAATTCAGCAAAGATTATATCTTTGAACCAGATGTTGAAACTGTCTTCAATCAACTACTCCCCAAATATCTAGGGCTGTACTTGTACCACATCATCTTAGAATCAATTGCCAGTGAACATTCAGCTAGAATGGTGGCCATGAAAAGCGCACATGATAATGCCACTGATGTTGTCAAAGATCTTTCTCTAGAATACAACCAGCTCAGACAACAAAAAATTACTAATGAATTGCTAGATTCTATCAGTGCCAGAATGATAATGTAGTAAAACCTAAAAACAGGAATTATGAATAAAAAAAACACACCCCAATCAAATAAAAATGGCCGCATCACCAAAATAGTTTCGGTTGTCGTTGACGTTCTTTTTGAAGAACATCTCCCTCAAATCTACAGTGCTTTAGAGGTAACAAAATCTAATGGCGAAAAACTAATTCTTGAAGTCCAACAAATTTTGGGTGGTAATGAAGTAAGAACGATTGCTATGGGATCAACCAATGACCTCCAAAGGAATCTGGTTGTAACTGATACTGAGCAAACAATTTCCGTCCCAGCGGGAAATAAGGCATTAGGCAGAGTTTTTAACGTCTTAGGTGAAACAATTGACAATCTAGGAGAGATAACTCAAAAAAAACTTCACCCTATCCACGTCACCCCACCTCAAATTAAAGATATTAGTCCACAAGCTCAGATGTTAGAAACAGGCATTAAGGTGATTGATCTTATTTGCCCATTTGCTAGGGGTGGAAAAGCGGCTGCTTTTGGTGGAGCTGGAGTTGGTAAAACCGTTATTATTCAAGAGCTGATTAGAAATATCGCCGAAGAACACTCCGGTCACTCTGTTTTTGTTGGTGTGGGAGAAAGAACTAGAGAAGGAAATGATCTCTTAAGAGAAATGCAAGATTCAGGTGTGTTAGCAAATACAGTCATGGTCTTCGGTCAGATGAACGAGCCGCCTGGAGCTCGTCTGAGAGTGGCTTTAACTGCACTAACTTTCGCTGAATTCTTCAGAGATGAACAAGGTGAAGATGTTCTCCTATTTATTGATAATATTTTTAGATTCTCTCAAGCGGGATCAGAAGTATCTGCATTACTGGGTAGGATCCCATCTGCGGTCGGTTATCAACCTACTCTAGCCTCAGAAATGGCATCCTTGCAAGAAAGGATTACCTCTACTAAAAAGGGTTCGATCACATCATTTCAAGCCGTCTATGTACCTGCTGATGACTATACTGATCCAGCCCCAGTAACCACTTTCGCCCATCTAGATTCAACTATCTCATTAGAAAGATCTCTTTCTGAACAAGGTCTTTACCCTGCAGTTGATCCATTAGCCTCATCATCTAAGATTATGACGCCAGAAACAGTTGGTGAAGAACATTACCAAACTACTCGATCGGTTCAAAAAATTCTGCAACGATATAAGGATTTACAAGACATCATTGCTATTCTAGGAATTGATGAGCTTTCCGATGAAGACAAGTTAATTGTCTCCAGAGCCAGAAAAATACAGCGCTTTCTTACTCAACCATTCTTTGTAGCAGAACAATTCACTGGTAGACCAGGTCGTTACGTAACAATTGATGAAACCATTAAAGGCTTCAAGCAAATTATCGAGGGTAAATTAGATCAAATTCCAGAACAAGCATTCTACTTAGCTGGAACAATAGACGAAGTTATCGAAGTTGCCAAAAATGCTGCATAGACTACACCTAGATATCATCTCTCAAGAAGAACAGCTCCTGAGCGAAGATGTGGATATGGTTTTAGTGCCCAGCAATATGGGGCAAATTGGAATTTTACCAGGACACATCTCACTTTTTGCTTCTTTAGATGAGGGAGAGCTAGTCATTGTTACCGAATCAAATCATGATGTGTTCGCTGTCACCGGTGGTTTTATTGATGTTAACCAAGACAAGGTGACCATACTAGCTAACAGTGCTATCAGCGCAAAAAATATTAATATCAAAAAAACAGAAGAGGCAAAGAAAAAAGCTCAAGAGACAATGAGAGGTAATATTTCTGATCGCGATTACAAACTAGCCGAGGCTGATCTGCGAAGAGCTGCTTTAGAGTTAAGAGTAGCCAAGAAACGTCGTCACCAACATTCACCAGTTTCAAAGATGAGTTAAAAAAGCCAATGATGCTTGCATTCTAGAGATAAATCTCTATACTAAACAAGATTTATGAAGAAATGCAACTCATCTTGCGTACCAACTATTTTTTCTTCGTTATCACTTAAAAAAACAGGGTCCGTAATATGAACGATAACAACAAAACCATTAAACTAACTCCAGAAGGTTCTGAAGAGCTCAAAGCAGAGCTAGAAGTATTGGTGGGCGACAAGCTCCCCAAAGCCATTAAGAGAGTCGCTGAAGCTAGAGAGTATGGTGATCTATCTGAAAATTCTGAGTACCATGATGCTCGAGATGATCGAAATCTGCTTGATACTAGAATTTCCGAAATTGAAAAAATATTAGAAACTGCGGTTATTGTTAAAGCTACTCGCAGTAAAGATAGGATTGGCATGGGTTCACAAGTAGTGATCCATCTCAAGGGCAAGAGCTCTAAAACTAAAACTCTCCAAATTGTCGGTGAGTATGAATCTGATCCACTTGAGGGAAAAATCTCTAGTATCTCACCACTAGGAAAAGCTCTGATGGGCAAAAAAAAGGACAATGAAGTCACATATCAAGCCCCTGCGGGAGAAAAAACTTATAAAATAGTCACAATTAAATAAAAAAAATAGAAATAAGAATAACACCCCCGCCACAACCGGGGGTTTTTTGTTAGAATAAGGAAATCTTAGTATGAATAAAAAAAACTCCGCTATAACCCAATCTCCTCACTGGGCCGACAAACTAGCCCCAGGAATATTAAAATGGCAAAAAAAACTAGGTGTTAAAAACCTACATGTAGATGATATGAAGACTCCCTCTGGGAGAGCTCATACTGGAGCGCTAAGAGGAGTTTTGTTCCACGACTTAGTAGCAAAAGTTCTACAAAATCAAGATCCTAAAACAGTGAGTACTTACGTCTTCAATGACATGGACCCGATGGACGGCTTACCCGCATACCTAGATAAGGAAGACTATCAACAGCACATGGGCAAACCTCTTTCTAAAATTCCAGCGCCAGCTCTAGATAAATCTGGCGTAGATTTTAGTCAGGCTTCTGAAGAAGAAAAAGATAGATATCGCCATGCCAAAAGTTTTGCTGAGTTTTACGCCTTTGATTTTATTGATGCTTTTCGTCATCTAGGTTGCGAACAAAAAATTGTGTGGAGTCATGAATTATATGAATCTGGCCAAATGGATAAAGCAATTAAAACTGCTTTAGATAGTGTTGATAAAATGAAAAAAATCTATCGTGAAGTGGCTGAGTATGATTTACCAGAAAATTGGTATCCATTCCAAGTAACTTGTGAAAAGTGTGGCAAAGTAGGCACTACTTTAGTAACAGGATGGGATGGAGAGCAAGTTACTTATGAATGCCAACTAGATAAAGTAACTTGGGCTAAAGGTTGCGGGCATACTAGTAAAGTCACTCCTTTTGGTGGCACTGGAAAATTACTTTGGAAGGTAGATTGGCCAGCTCACTGGACTACGATGGGAGTCAATGTAGAAGGAGCGGGCAAAGATCACACTTCTGCTGGTGGTTCTAGAGACATGGGAAAAGCCATGTGTGAGCAAGTTTTTGATATTCCCAATCCTTTTGATATTCCCTATGAATGGATCTTGATCCGTGGAGCTAAGATGAGCTCCAGCAAAGGAGTTGGCACGTCCGCTCGTGAGTTTGTGCAGTTATTCCCAGCTGAAATTGGGCGGTTCCTATTTACTCACTCTCACTACAACAGCGTCATTGATTTTGATCCACACACCATGTCTATTCCAGATTTATTTGATGGCTATGATCAAGGAGCCAAAATATTTTGGAAAGAAGAGGAAGGTGATCAACGTAAAGGTAGAGCTTTCGAGTTATCCCAAATAGATGAGGTTCCTTCAACTTACTTTTTGCCTCGTTTCCGAGATATTTCTCTTTGGATGCAGCACCCAGAAATAAACTTAGTTGAGAAGTTTGCTGAAATTAAAGGTTCAGCTTTATCAAATCAAGAAATTAAAGAGCTGGAAGATAGACAAAGATACGCTCAGATTTGGGTAGATAACTATGCCCCGGATGAATACCAACTGACTCCGTCAGATGAATTACCAGTTGGCACTAAAGAAATGAGTGATGAACAAATAAAATTCTTTGAAAAAACTGTGGAGATGACTACTTCAAAAAATGATTGGGACCCACAAGAGTTACAGCAAGCTATCTATGATTTGGCCAAAGAAACTATTGGAGCTAAACAGGGTTTTGGAGCTATTTACTTAGCTTTATTGGGTAAAAAACATGGACCAAAATCAGCTTGGTTGCTGTTGAGTGTAGAATCAGAACTATTATTAAAAAGGGTTGAACAACTAAAAAGATAACTATGAATTTACCCACCCGCACAGAATCACAAGCTTTGCTCGCTAAATATGTTGAAAATCCAGCCCTAAGACATCATTGTGAGATGGTGGCTGCTGCCATGGAGGCTTATGCAGAAAAATTTGATGAAGATGCAGAGCTCTGGTATCAAACGGGCTTACTTCATGATCTTGATTATGAAAAATACCCCGATGAACATCCTCACAAAGCCGTCAATGATCTTTTGAATGATTATCCTGAGGAACTAAAACATGCTATCTTAGCCCATGGACCAGGAATAACTGGTGTAGAACCAGAAACAAAGATGGAGCGTTATTTATTTGCCAGTGATGAACTATCAGGATTTATGCACGCTTACTCACTGATGCGTCCCAATGGTTTTGATGGTATGAAAGCCAGTAAAATTATCAAAAAACTCAGAGATATTAGTTTTGCTGCTAAGATAAGCAGAGAAGACGTGAATAAAGGCTTTGAAATCATCGATGGCGAGCCAGCAGAGCACGTCCAGTTTTTGATAACAGTATTTGCAGATATATGAAAAAAATAATACTAAAAGATCTTGATACATATGTATATTTAGACTCTAGCAACATCAGGAACGCGCTTAGAGTTGTCGGTGTTAAGCTAGATTTTATTAAGCTATATAAATATTTAAACACAACATATAAGCACCTTAAAACTGTAAAATACTTTGAGGGGGCTGATGTTAAAAATAAAAAGGCAGCAAAACAATTTAAGCTCTTAGAAAAAACTGGCTATAAAATGCACACGCTGGTGCGAAAGTCTTACCAAAATAAAGCCAAATATAGGTCATTTAAATGTGGTGACTGTGACAAAAAAAATACAGTTGAAATTTTAAAAAAATCAAAAACACTTAAATCAAATGTTGATGTTTATCTATGTAGTGAACTGATGGGTGATTTACTTAACGTCAATAGGCCTTTTCATATCATTATCTTTTCTTGCGATGGAGACTTCTCAGAAATGATTGAAAACATGTTGAAAAAAAATAAACATGCCCATATTACTGTTATTGCAACGCCATTTACAAAACATAACAACTACCTATCTATTAGACTAAAACAACTCGAAAGAGTTGACCGATACTATTTGGCTAATATAATAAATATTAAGGATAAAATAAAAAAATGAGAGCTACACCTAAGTGGAGCTCTCGAACGGTAAACTATTCCACCAAAGTGAAAAAGTTGATTAACATTATTATATACTATCAGTTTACTAATAGTCAATAAAAAAGGGTACATGCTAGATATTAACTACATTCGCAATAATAAAGACTTGGTTAAGCAAGCTACTAAAGATAAACAACTAGATGTGAGTGTAGTGGATAATCTACTTGATGTGGATGAAAAACGGCGTCAACTAATTAAAGAAGTCGATGCCATCCGCCAGCAAATCAATCAAAACGCTGATAAAATCAAACAACAAGTCCAACAAGGTGGCAAACCAGAGGCAGCAGATATCGAGCAAGGAAAGAAACTTAAAACTCAACTTAAAGAAATCGAGCCTAAACTTAGAGAAATCGAAGAAAAATTTAACAATTTAATACTGCAGGTTCCCAACATTCCTGCTGATGACGTCCCCGTAGGAGCAGATGAATCTGGAAACAAAGTCATCAAGCAAGTTGGTGATAAACCTCAGTTTAATTTTGAACCTCAGCCACACGACAAACTCATGTACGACCTGGATCTTCTAGATACCCAGCGAGCTGTAAAAATTGCTGGCTTTCGCTCTTACTTTCTGAAGAATGAAGCTGTTCTCCTAGAACAAGCTCTGCTTCAATACTCACTCCACGCCATGATTGAACACGGATTTACCCCGATGACAGTCCCCACCATGGTCAATAAAGAAGCTTTAGTTGGCACTGGTTACTTCCCTTGGGGAGAAGACGATCACTACACCACTCAAGATGCCACTCACCTCACCGGAACTGCAGAGGTAGCCTTGACTGCTTACTACCAAGGAGAAACTCTGACAGAAAAAGATTTGCCAATTAAAATGGTTGGCATCTCACCATGCTTCCGTCGCGAGGTTGGCTCTCATGGTAAAGATACTAGTGGCATCATTAGAGTTCACCAGTTCAATAAAGTAGAGCAAGTCATCTATACCATCGCTGATGAAGAGGAAACTATAAAATGGCATGAAAAAATGACTCAATTTTCTGAAAAAATCTTACAAGACCTAGAACTACCTTACCAAATTTTAGCCATGTGCAGTGGTGATATGGGTGCCGGACAACGCAAAAAATATGATATTGAAACTTGGTTCCCAGCTCAGAATAAATATCGTGAAACTCACTCAGCTAGTTATTTCTTAGACTTCCAATCTCGCCGGCTCAACATCCGCTATCAAGATAAAAAAGGTGAGCTTAAGCATGTCTACACACTAAACAACACTGTCGCTGCTTCGCCACGACTATTAGCTGCTATCATTGAAAACTACCAACAAGCTGATGGCTCCATCAAAGTCCCCACAGTTTTACAAAAATACGTCGGAAAAGAGAGTATTTCTAGGTAATCATCTTTCTGGCATAATAGGCGCTCCTTATGTTTAAATTTATTACTAAACTTTTTGACCAACATCAGAAGATGCTTGATGAAAATCAAGCTATTGTTGAGCAGATTAATGCTCTTGAGCCACAAATTAAAAAATTAACAGATAAAAAACTTGCTGCTCAAACCGCTAAATTCAAAAAAATAATTAAAGAAGAAGTAGAACAAGGTAAAGACGAACAAGATATTCTTAACCAACTCCTCCCCGAAGCCTTCGCCACCGTCAGAGAAACCTCTCGCAGAATCCTCAGCATGCGCCATTTTGACGTTCAGCTTCTAGCTGGAGTTGCCCTTCATAAAGGCACCATTACCGAACAAAAAACTGGTGAAGGAAAAACCCTTTCTGTCACCGCCCCTCTTTATTTGAATTCTCTCCTAGGAAAAGGAGCTCACCTCATTACCGTTAACGATTACTTAGCCGAGATTGGTTGTGGCTGGATGAGTCCTATCTACCACTTTTTAGGTCTTTCCACCTCAGTTGTGATTCATGATGAGTCTAAACTTTATAACCCCGAAATTGACAGTGAAGAAAGAGGAGACGAGAGATTAGAACACTTCGAAAAAATATCTAGGAGAGAAGCCTACGCAACTGATATTACCTATGGCACTAACAACGAATTTGGCTTTGATTACCTCCGAGATAATATGGTTCAGACCTTAGACAACATGGTCCAACGACAAAACAGCGCCCATCACTTTGTCATTGTTGATGAAGCTGACTCAATTCTGATTGATGAAGCCAGAACTCCACTAATTATTTCAGCTCCAGATATTGATCTAACCGAAGAGTACTTTAGATACTCAAAAATGGTCCATTCTCTAACCAGTGAAGTTGACTACAAAATTGACGAAAAAGCCAAGACAGCCACTCTAACTGATCTAGGTATCAAGCGCATTGAGCAAAAACTGAAGGTAACCAACCTCTATGAAGAAAGCTTTGACACCATCCATCATGTTGAAGCCGCTCTAAAAGCCAAAACTCTTTACAGAAGAGATAAAGAGTACATTGTTCGTGAGAATCAAGTCATTATCGTCGATGAACATACCGGCCGCCTCATGTATGGCCGCCGCTACTCAGATGGCCTCCATCAATCTATTGAAGCCAAAGAGGGTGTGCCCATCCAAAAAGAATCTCGAACCATGGCTACTATCTCTATTCAGAATTACTTCCGCATGTATGACAAGCTTTCTGGCATGACCGGTACTGCTGTCACTGAAGCTGAGGAGTTTAATAAAATATATGATGTGGCAGTATTAGTGGTACCAACAAATAAGCCAATCCAGCGAGATGATCGTCCAGACTTGGTCTACAAAACTCAAGCTGCTAAATACTCTGCAATTGTTAAAGAAGCAGAGCAAGTTCATCAAGAAGGCAGGCCAATTCTGATTGGAACTAGATCAATTGAAAATAATCAAATTATCTCCAACTTCCTCAAGCGTAAAAAAATTCCCTTTAACTTGCTCAATGCTAAAAACCATGAAAAAGAAGCCTCTGTTATTTCTAATGCTGGTAGAAAAGGTGCTATCACCGTCGCTACCAATATTGCTGGCCGAGGAGTAGATATTGTCCTCGGAGGATCCAAGCCAGAGCTTAAAGACTTTCGACGTAAAGATGGTAACGGCTACAAAGAAAAAGCTTACCAAAAAGCTCTTGATGAATGGAAAAGGGATCATGATGAGGTAGTTGAACTAGGTGGACTTCATATTGTCGGTACAGAACGCCACGAATCACGCCGCATTGATAACCAACTTCGTGGTCGAGCTGGAAGACAAGGAGACAATGGTAGCTCCATATTTTTCCTTTCTCTAGAAGACGAGATTATGCGCATCTTTGGTGGAGAACAAATTTCAAAGATGATGGACTTTTTAAAAATAGAAGAAAGCCAACCCATTGAACATGGCATGGTCAGTAAAGCTATCGAGTCAGCTCAAGTAAAAGTAGAAGGATTTTTCTTCGATCAGCGTAAGAGATTAGTTGACTTTGATGACGTCATGAATAAACACCGTGACATTATCTATAAGCGTCGCCGCCGATTATTAGAAACCACTACTGACTCTAACGCCGATACCCTGAAATCACAGATTCTGGAATATATTCAGAATCAAATTGAAGCACTGGTAAGCCTCCACGCTCCTCAAGATTATTCAGATGATGAGTATGAAATATTAGTAAATGAATTTATCAAAATTATTCCTTTTGATGAAAAGTCCCAGCAAACATTACAAAAAAACCTTTCAGAACTAACAGAGGCAGATGAAATTAAAGATAAATTAATGGAGATTATCAGTCAAACCTACCTCAAAAGAGAAAAGGTAGTCGGCCGAGAACAAATGAGACAAATGGAGCAAGTGGTAACTTTATCTACAATCGATGAAAAATGGATGGATCACTTAGATGAAGTAGAGTCTCTTCGTGAAGGGATTTGGCTACGTGGAGATAAACAAACAGTCCTTTCTGAGTATAAAAAGGAAGCCTTTATCATGTTCGAACAGTTGATTCATCTAGTTGAATCAACCATTGCCAACAAAATCTTTAGAGTTCAGCTGGGAGTCCAACGATCAAGTAGAGTTAATGTCCAACAAGCAGTTGCTCAAAAAGAAGATGTCAATGAACCTTTAGCTAAAGAGGTTGCGGATGCCACTGTTCCTTCTATAAAAAGTAGTCATAAAACTACTAAAGGTGATATCTCAGATCTAGCCTCTGTCCTGGGTTCAGCCAAAGGTAAAACTCAAGTTACTGGCTCAACACTCAAAAAAGCTAAAATAAAACGCAATGATCCTTGCCCCTGTGGTAGTGGCTTAAAATATAAGAAGTGCGGCCTCATTGACGCTGCTAAGCATCAATCATAAATATAAAATGTTACCATTCAAACTTATCGGAAAAGTGATTCCTGGTGAGAAAGTGGGACGAACAATTGGTTTTCCTACTGCAAATCTAGATCAAGTTCCCAACGAGAGTGATCTTAAGCCTGGAGTTTACGCGGGGACTTGCTCCATTATTCAAGACAACAAAAAAAAATTTAAATGCCTAGTTTATTTTGGACCCCGCTATATTTTTGATAAAAAAATGAACAGCTTCGAAGTCTTTATTTATGACTTCAGCCAAAAAATTTACAATGAAACTATTAATGTTACTTTGCTCAAATACCTAAGAGCTCCTAGAAAAACTAAAAATCTAGCAGAGTTAAAAACTCAACTAGAAAAAGATAAAGCACAAGGCTGATAACTATGGGCTACATAAAAAAAGGGCTATTGGGTATCTCTTGGTGGGGGAGTTTCAGAATTCTAGCCAGATCTATTAGCTTTATTAGGATTGCCATTCTGGCACGCATTTTAGCGCCAGCTCAATTCGGCGTGTTTGGGTTAGCTGCTCTCACTCTATCATCCTTAGAAATAATTACGGAAACTGGAATAAATGTTTTTTTAATTCAAGAAGAAAAAAACAGCCAATATATTAATACTGCTTGGGTAATCTCAATACTTAGAGGCGCAATTATTTCCCTAACTATTTACTCGACGGCTAGCTTTATAACTATTTTTTTTAAGACCCCAGAAGCTATCCAAATCTTGAAGTTGATTAGTGTCATCCCATTTATTAAAGGATTTACTAACCCAGCCATCATTAACTACCAAAAAAATCTTCACTTTAAAAAAGAAGTTTATCTAAGATCAATGCTATTCTTAGTCAGCACTATAGTTACGATTGCTTTAGCAATCATTACTACCGCGACTACTAGTTTAGTCTGGGGGTTAATAGCAGCTGCTATCATGGAAACACTTTTTTCACTGCTATTTATCAAACCTCTTCCGCAGTTTAAGCTTGAGCAAAATAAAACTAAAAAAATAATTAAGCAAGGCAAATGGGTAACTCTTACTGGTATTTTTAATCATTTTTTTATGACTGGAGATGACCTAGTTGTAAGTAAGTTTTTGGGGAAAAATAATCTAGGAATTTATCAGATGGCCTACAAAATTTCAATCTTACCCATAACTGAGATTGCAGATGCTTTCGGTCGAGTCAGTTTTCCTATCTATAGTAAAATCGCCAAAGATAGGCAGAGGCTAAAAAAAGCTTTCACAAAAACTACCCTAACCATCTCGGCCTTAGTAATACCATTTAGCGTGGCATTATTTGTATTTGCTGAGCAATTTATTCTTATCATTTTAGGACCCAAATGGATCGAAGCCATACCAATTCTAAAAATACTAGCTATTTTTGGAGCTATTAGATCCATCACTGGCTCAAGCTCTAGCGTCTTATTGGCGCTTAAAAAACAAAGAGAGGTGTCTTATATTACCCTCGTTAGCTTCCTGGCTTTGATTATCTCTATTTTTCCACTCATGAATAAATTTGGCATAATAGGGGTTGGAATAGCAACGATAATCGGCTCCATGACTGCCCTACCATTAATTATCTACTATTTGCGCAAAGAATTATTCTATGAAAAATAAAATTTTACCTAAATTTTTAAGCCAGTTTTGGTTTGCCCCAGCAGATGCTCTACTGAGAGCTCACGAGGCTATTATTTGGTCAAAACAAAAACTAACCTCTCCTATACTAGATATCGGATGTGGAGATGGTCAAACCAGCAAACTAGTTTTAGCTAAACATAAGATGATCGATGTTGGGGTAGACCTTGATCCTAGTGGAGCTGAAAAAGTAGGTATCTATAAAAAAAGTAATTGCTGCTAATGCTGACAACCTCCCTTTTCCTAAAAATAGTTTTCAAACTGTGATTAGCAACAGCACCTTCGAGCATATTAGACAAGATAAAAAAGCCTTGAGTGAAGTTGCTCGTGTCATAAAGAAAGGAGGACTATTCTTTATCACTATTCCTGACCCCAATTTAAATCAATTCTTAAAAAGAAAGCTAAAGAATGCAACTAAAGTAGAAATGGTTAATCAGCGAATTGCCCACTCTCACTATAGATCTTTAGACCAATGGCAAAAAATCATGGTAAAAAATGGCTTAAGAGTGGTCAGTCATAAAAAATACTTTTCCCCCAAAGCAACTCAAGCCTGGCTTAATTTATTTAGCATGGCAGTTTTTAAACCTTATAAAAGAGAGCTCTGGTCTTACTTAAAAGATTCTCCATATGGAAAATTAATGCCCAAAAAAATTATCATCTGGTTACTTAACATATACTTATTACCACTAATGAAAAATATCTATCATCAGCAGGGTAGTTGGATCTTAATCATTGCGCAAAAGGAGTAGCTCTTTCTCTAAATTTTGGGCATGTAATGACCAATTGAAATATTTTTTTACTCTCAAAAACCCATTCTTTCCCAACCTACTTCTCAGTTTGGCATCACTAGCTAGTAACTCCATAGCTTCTGCTAACTCCTGAGGTTTTCTTTTAATTAACAAACCAGTTTTTTGATGGACAACCGTTTCTTGATAACCCCCTTCATTAACAGCAATTACCGGAGTTTTGCAGGCCATAGATTCCAGTGCAACTAAACCAAATGGCTCACTTTGAGATAAACAAAGTGTGGCAACTGAATTCTGGTATAGGCCCACCAACTCCTTCTCATTTAAACTAAATCCTGAATCACAAAAAGTAACATATTTAATCTCTATTTCAGATTCCATTAGCTTCAATGCACTCTGCAGTAGAGGATAGCCATTAATTTTTTCTTTCTCCCCAATAAATAAAAATTGAGATTTAGTATTTGATTCATTACAAAACTTAAAAACTTCCAAATCAACTCCCAAATGATTCACAGTAGATCCACGTCCGTAACATCTTTTAACTTCACTCTGCACATGATGTGAGCTTGTCATTAGCTTAGTCGCCGCAACTAAATTTCTCTTATCAATTTGAGCAATCCACCTACGTTTGAGATGCTCATACCAACTTTTATAAGCAGGAACATGTTTTAGAGAATGGAGCTCTGATTCATAGTAAGCTCGGAGAGTCTCTTCAATAAAATAAAGCGTTGGTTTTTGCATGAACCTTAAAACCCACGGTGATTGGGTCTGTTGACAGGGATGTGCTAAGACTACGTCTATGTCAGAATTGTTAATCTCACTTGCTATTTCTTGGTAATAACGGCGTAATCTAAAAAAACATACCAACTCACCCAGTGGTCTAAATATCATTTTTTTACTAGATATACCTAGATCAAAAATCTTTACAGATTCAGTGTATTTACTAAAAGGGAAAATACTCTCAGTTTGATTGGTAAAATAATAAATTTGATGATTATTTGCCAACTGCTTAATTTGCTCAAAGACAACTCTTTTGGCTCCACCTTCTGGTAAATTATCCACAACTGCAATCTTCATAAGAAGTATTATAATATCATTATCACTTTATGGTAAAACCACTTGTCTCTATCATTTCAGTTCACTATAAAACTCCTCAAACTTTAGAAGATTGTCTTGTCACTCTACAGAAGCTAAAAGATGAAACTCCTCTTGAGATTATCATTGTCAATAATGATCAAATCTCATTTAAAAAATTAAAGACCATTTGTGAAAAATGGTCAAACAAAGCTAGAAAAATAACTCTCATCCAATCTCCCAAAAACCTAGGCTTTGGGGCTGGAAATAACCTTGGAGCTAAAAAAGCTCGAGGAAAATTTCTATTCTTTTTAAATCCTGACACGGAAGTAAAAAATGGTTGTGTAGATAAGTTGGCAAATTTCTTACAAACCAACCAAGGAGTTGGGATGGCAGCCCCAACACTTCTAGAGAAAAAAGATCAACCATTTTTAATTCAAGGATCTCAAGAATTAAACCCAATCTCGGCAATTATGTCTCACTCATTGATCCATGCTCTTTGGCCCAATAATCCCGTTGCTCGCCGACATTTTCTAAGAGACATAGACAGAAGTAAAGATCAAAAAGTAAAAGCCGTTCCCGGATCTGCTTTTTTTATTAGACTCTCACTCTTTAAAAAGGTAGGTGGTTTTGATAAAAACTTTTTCTTATATTTTGAGGAGTATGATCTAGGTCAAAAGGTGACTAAAGCTGGATTTGATATATATATTTTAGCTAAACCAAAAGTACTTCATTACTGGCAGGTCAGCACTAACCAAGTGAAAAAAGTTAAAGTTAAAAATAAATTTTTAACTATTAAACAGATCCATCAACAAAGCCGCTTTTATTACTTCAAAAAACACTTTGGACTCCTCAAGGCTCTTATTACAGAATTTTTCCTAAGACTCTCTTCCTGGCATTTAATACTGATATCAATCATTGGCATCTACATAGCCCTGATGCTAAGCGTACTTAACTGGGGAATCCCTAGTGACAACCAGATTTTTACTTACCAAATGGATGAATGGCACCAACTCATGTCTTTGAAGAACATCGCTCTGCAAGGATCACCAAATATAGCTGGATCAGCCCACGGTCCACTTTGGAATTTCTTACTCGCTGGGGCATATCTATTCTTTTTTTATATACTTGGACTTGTAAATCCCTATCTAATAAACTCACCTATTGATAATTTAATGGAACAACAAAAAATATTCCAGTTATTGAGAATCAACACCATGCTCTTTGGAGCAATGACCTTAATAACTATTTTTTTAATTTTAAAAAAACAACTTCGTCACCAACCACTATTGGGATTAATATTATTCACTTTCACTCCTATTTGGCTCTCACTAAGCAACTACTTCAAGTATGATATCGCTTTAATTTTTTGGATAAGTTTAACATTTTATTACATGTTCAAATTTGCTAGAGAAAATAACTTGAAAAACTTTCTATTTATTAGTATTGGAGCAGCTCTAAGCCTAGCTACTAAAGTCAGTGCTTTGCCCATCATTCCAATTCTATTATTTAGTTATTTTTACTATCAAAAAAACTGGCAAAAAAACCTCGGAATACTCGGGTGGGGAATTTCAGCATTTATTTTGACTTTTGCGCTAGTAGGAATTCCTGACCTCTGGCTCGGCACTGGAGATTATACAGAATACTTTTCTTCAAATTTAATCAATAATCCATCTACTACAGCTAATTTCAAACTCAATACAAGTTACCAATGGTTTTTGCTTATAGACCAACTACCCCTAATTTTTGGCAGAGTGTTTACGACGCTCGGTCTAGGCTCACTTTTCTACACTATTTACCAAATAATCAAATGCTCGTTTACCCAACCCCATGCTTTGTTGAAAAAGTATCGCCACCAAATTTTCACTCTTTTTAGCTTGCTGATATTTGTACTTAGCTTGGCTCCTCTGAAAATTTATGCAACTGGAAATAGAATGCTGGTTCTTTTACCGCTATTAACCCTACTCATCAGCTTCACTTGGAATGAAATTTATAAACAAGCTCATAAAAACAAAAGGATAATTCTCGCCGCCATACTTACTTTTGCAATCTTGTTTCAAATTTATGAAGCAATCAGTTGGCTAAATATCAAATGGCAGCCTGATCCCCGCCAGACTTCAGTAAACTGGATTCATCAAAACCTTGATGCTGGAAGCACAATTGGAATAGAAAATGTTCCAATTTATCAAAGAATTCCCAATATATTTCTCACTGAGTACTACTCTGATCAATACAACCAAGGAAGTGATAATCTTTTTTCTTACCAGGTCATTACTGCCCAAGACAAAAGCTTACCTCCAACTATAGTTATCACCAACAGCATGCTCGCCGAATATCAATTTTCTGCTGCTCAGAAAGATCTTTTACAAAGACTAAATAATGAGAACTACAAACTATTAGCTATGTTTGAGCCTCAACTTTCTGCTTACCAATCTAAAAGGGATAGCTTTAGTTTTATTTGGACAAACTTAGTTCCTACCACTAGCATAAAAATTTATCAACGATCCAACAATGATCTTCAAAACAATTAAGCTAAGCTTCTTGTCATTATTTATCTTGGGTAGTTTTCTTTATACATTAGGAGTCATGAGAATTGGTTCCGCCATTTGGGGAGATACTCACTATTACTATGCCTATACCAAATCTATAGTCATGGATAGGGATATAAATTTTTTTAACGAAGCCTATCAACCAGAATTTGGCTTTCCCAACCCGCCAGTCATTTCAAAAGAAACAAATAGGGTAGAGAATATATTTTCTCCTGGAGTTTCCATCCTATGGATACCAGGATTTGCCTTAGGACAAACTTTTTCTTGGCTAGCAAATACCATTGGACTGGGCATTCCTTTAAATGGCTATAGTCTTATCACCCAGATCACAACTGGCATCACGACAGTGGGAATGGGTTTTATTGGCTTATACTTTTTATTCTTAACAATTTCTAAGATATTTTCTAAGAAAGTAGCCTTAGTTACTTCAATTAGTCTTCTTGCCACCACTTCGCTCCTTTACTACACCATAATTGATCCGTTTAACTCACATTCTGGTTCGTTTCTTATTTCTGCAATCGTACTCTGGATTACTACTCTGCTAAAGACTGATGAGGCCAAGAATTCAATCTGGATAAAACTAGGATTTGCCCTAGGTTGGCTAGGATTGATCAGAAATCAAGATATTTTGCTAGCCTTACCAATTTTTATTTGGATAATGTTTCAACAAAATTCTATTTTTCAAAAGTTCTCAGCAATATTCAAGATTGGTCTTATGATCTCTCTAGTAATGAGTATTCAACTCATCACTACTTACTACTTATATGGACAAATTCACAGCCCATATATTCTGCATGGACAGCAACTTAGTTGGCTAAACCCAGATTTTTGGCGAGTTCTATTTTCATTTAACAATGGCATCATTAACTTTTCACCTATAATCATCGCCTCTCTAATAGGACTGATCACTCTTATAAAAGAAAAGTCTGTTATCGCTAGAATTGGTTTCATCTTTTTTTTACTAGAACTTTATGTCATTTCTAGCTGGGTCCCAGAAATTATTGGGGGACCATATGGATCGAGAATGTTTACCGCAACATTGCCTTGGCTCGGACTAGGACTAGCAAAAGTTTGGTCTTGGATAATTAATCAAAAGCAGCAGTACGGAATTATCTTTGGATCATTAATTATCCTACTATTCTTTCACAACGTCATTAGAACTATCTGGATGTTATATGTTTGGTAATTAAATAGTAAAATACAACCTATATGAAACTAATTTCTGGTTCTTCTAATTTACCCTTAGCACAAAGCCTAGCTAAAATTCTCAATGTTGAACTAGTTAAAATAGAAATAAATAAATACGCCAATGATGAAAAAAGAATTAAAATCTTAGATGACGTTCAGGGAGAGAACATTACCTTAGTTCAATCTTTCTCTAGTCCAGTTGACGAACATATTATAGAGTTCCTCCTAATTGTAGATGCCTTAGAAAGAATGGGTGCTAGAAATGTAAATGTAGTGATTCCTTGGTATGGTTACTCACTCCAAGACAAAGTCTTTGAAGATGGAGAGCCTCTTTCTGCCAAAGTAGTCGCCAATTTAATTTCAGCTAGCTATGTTAAAAGAGTATTTTTACTGGATGTCCACAATACGAGTATCGCTGGGTTTTTCTCTGTACCCACCCATCATCTTTCAGCCATAGATTTATTTACTAAATATGCTCAAGATAATTATGACCTCAGTCAAACCGTAATTGCCAGCCCAGATTTTGGTGGATTAAAAAGAGCTGGTAAGTTAGCTGAGTCATTAAATGTTGACTGGGTTAATATCGATAAACAACGAAATCTTAAAACTGGAGAGATAATCCAGATGGAACTTCATGGAAGTGTTGAAGGCAAAATTGCCTTAGTATTTGATGACGTTAGCGTCTCTGGAAGTACAGTTGCTCAAGCAGCAGAAGTACTAAAAAAATCTGGAGCCAAAGAAGTTCATTTTTTAGTCACACATGGATTATTTGTGGGAGATGCTAAAGAAAAACTCAGTACTCCAGCTATAAATACAATTGTCGTCACCAACTCAATCTACCATCAACAACTACCAACTAACACTAAAGTCATTGACTGCGCCAAGCTTTTCGCAGCTCAGCTCAAAGATTGGATTTAAAAAAATTATGAAGTATTCACAACTACTAGGAAAAGCCACTAAAGATAAATCTAAAGACACTAAGTTTAAGAGTCACTACTATTTGACTAAGGGAGGATTCATTCGTGAATCAACTGCTGGTAGATACTATTTCTTACCACTCGGATGGCGTGTTCATCAAAAAATTCAACAAGTTATCAAAGAAGAAATGGATAAAGCTGGTGCTCAAGAAATGATTACTCCAGTTTTACATCCTCTAGAACTTTGGCAAGAAACTAACCGAACTAACTCAGCTGGATTTGAACTAACTACTCTAAAGGACAGACGTGGAGCTAAATTTGCTCTAGGTGGCACTGCCGAAGAAATGTTTGTTGATTTAGTTCGTAAATTTCAACTCAGCTATAAAGATCTTCCTTTTAATGTTTACCAATTTTCAACTAAGTTTCGCGATGAGTTACGTGCCAGAGGTGGCTTACTCAGAGTTAGAGAGTTTACAATGAAGGATGCTTATTCTTTTCACGCTAGTGAGGATGACTTCAAACTTGAATACGAAGTAATGGCCAAAACATATACTAAGATTTTTGACCGCCTAGGTCTAAAAACTCTTAAAGTAGATGCTGATAACGGCTATATTGGCGGGGAATACTGCCATGAGTTCCAAGTAGAGTGTGAGTTAGGAGAGGGTAGGTTTTTCGTTTCAAAAGATGAAAGCTATATCGCTCATGAAGATGTAGCCGAATTTAATCTAGAAGCAGTTAATCCAAACGAGGAGGTGAAAGAGTTTGAAATTATTGATCAACCAGAGTGGGTCCAAACCATGGATCACAACATCAAACACTATGGAAAAGATAAAAGACATTTCTTAAAAAATGTGGTTTATAAAACAGATCAAGGTCAAATAATTATTGTTAGCATTAGAGGTGATTTGGATGTTAACCCAATTAAACTTCAACACTTGTTAAATAAACAACCTAATTTGACTGTTTATCAACTAGAAGGCGCAACTAATGAAGATTTGGCTAAGATAGGCACAAAAACTGGCTATGTTCACTCGTGGGGGCATGAAGGTGCTACTTATGTTGCTGACGATTCTTTAAAAACTGTCACTAACTTTACTGGTGGGCAAAAAGAAGAAACTACCGATAGTTTTAACGTCAACTACGGCCGAGATTTCAAGCATGATATCGAGGGAGATACAGCCATGGCCCAAGATGGATTCTTAGCTCCAGATGGCAAGAGCAAGTTAATTGAGAAGCGAGGCATTGAAGTCGGAAATATCTTCCAACTCGGTCTTCATTACACTAAACTCATGGCTGGTGCTACTTTTACTGACCAAGACGGACAAGAAAAACCATACTACATGGGCTGCTACGGAATTGGCCTAGGCCGCACTATGGCTAGTATTATTGAAAAACATCATGATGATCGAGGTATCGTCTGGCCAGAAGCAGTTGCCCCTTTTCAGGCTCAGCTAATATCACTAGCTGGTGCTGAGGAAAAAGCTGAAGATGTCTATAATCAGCTCATCAAAGCCGGCGTAGAGGTATTGTGGGATAACCGAGAGGGAAGTGCTGGTGTTAAATTTGCTGACGCTGACCTAATTGGAAACCCAGTTCGACTAGTTGTTTCTCCTCGGACTAAAGATCAAATTGAATGGAAAAAGAGAACTAGTAAAGAAACAGAGTTATTAGATCTGGAAACAGTTATTAAAAAACTAACTGACTAATGGATAAAAACTATAAGAATCTAGTCTTCACTAACCACGCCTTAGAAAGATTGAGACTTAGATCAGTTTCTAGAAATCAAGTGTGGCAAGTTATAGCCTCTCCAGATAAAAAATTTCCCAGCAACAAACTCCAGCAGATTAAATTTACTGGCATAGTTAACCATCGTAATATTCAGTTAGTTGCTAAACATCTACCTGATCAAAACAAATGGCTTATTGTCTCTGTCTGGGTTAGGGGAGAAGATGACCCAACTCCATTAATGTGGAAAATTATTACTCTGCCTTTCAAAATTGCTGCAAAAATTGCAACTATTATTTTATCCTATATAAGAAAATACCTACTTGAGAAAAATAAATTATAAACGGCTCATTCAATCCTTTTTGCTGCTGTTCACTTTCTACAACATACCATATATTACTAGATACAACCCGGTGAGGGAATGACTCACTACAACTGATCTCAACTACTCGTAGATGAAGACTTTTGTGGTGAGTTACCTTTGTTGTATACTCCAGATTATGAACAGAAAACTAATCGTCACCCATCATGCTCCAGATTTAGATGCAATTGGTGCATCCTGGCTACTCAAAACATTTGATGCACAGCACTATGGGAATGCTAAATTTGCTTTTGTTAACCCAGGATCAACGATTAAGTCGTCAGAGGTAGAAAAGCTAGAGATTGACACCGATGATGTAACCCACGTTGATACAGGACTCGGAAAGTTTGATCACCATCAGCCAGAAAGAGGTCATGATCATAGTAGCGCTGCTTCGTTAGTTTTTGAGTATCTTTGCCAAATCCATCCTGATCTTGAAGATGATCACGCTCTAGACATATTGGTCGACTTCATCACTGAGATTGACCACTTTGGAGAAATCTATTGGCCTGAAGCTGATCATGATCGCTACAACTTCATGCTTCATGAAATTATTCGGGGGTTAGAGTTTGTCGGCATTCACAATGATGAATCTCAGCTTCATTTTGGCTTCACTTGTCTAGATGGCATTTATTCAGCTCTAAAACAGCATGTTAAAGCTAAAGACATTCTAAAAAATAAGGCGGAGTATTTCCAAACAAAACTAGGTAAATGCATGGCTGTAGAAACTAAGAATGATGACACTTTAAAACTAGCTCAGAAGTATGGAGCCGTAATAGCAATTAGAAAAGACTCTTCGGGTGGACATATTCGTATCAAAGCTCGACCAGATGCAGAGCTAGATTTAAAAGATCTGGCCGATGAAATTAAATTAATTGACTCTACTGGAACTTGGTACTACCACCCCAGCGGAAAGATGCTCATCAATGGCTCTAGAAAACATCGCCAACAAAAAGCCAGCCCCCTTTCATTAGAACAAGTAATAGAACTAGTTAAAAAGGTTTATGGAAACTAAAAACTGCATCTTCTGTCAAATAGTGGATAAAAAAATGCCAGCTCATGTGATTTGGGAAGATGAGACTCACTTGGCTTTTTTATCAATATTTCCTAACACTAAAGGCTTTACTGTAGTTATTCCTAAAAAGCATTGCGAGAGCTACGCTTTTGCACAAAGCGACCAAGTGTTAACCAGCTTAATAATTGCCACTAAAAAAGTAGCCAACATTCTTGATAATTATTTTGAAGATGTCGGTAGAACCGGAATGTTCTTTGAAGGTTACGGTGTAGATCATCTTCATAGTAAACTATTCCCCATGCATGGCACGGGAGATATGAAGAAATGGGCTAATATTGAAAGTGATGAAACAGATCAGTTCTTTGAGCTCTACCCAGGCTACTTATGCTCAAATAGCTCTCATAGAGCAGCCGATGAACAATTAATAAATCTAGCTAGAGAAATCAGAAAGTCATATCAAGACTGACATTTTTTCAGGATTGATGTATAATTCAAAACCTATTATGCCAATCGTAATCAAAACACAAAAAGGTGACTCCACCAGAGATTTAATTCGCCAGTTTAAAAAAGCAACTGCTGCGACTGATATCGTTAATAAAGTTAAAGACCGTCGTTTTTACGTCAAACCGGCTCAACAAATGAATATTCTTAAAAGTCAAAAGAGACGCCTTAAAAATAAAATTCGCAGCCTAAAGAAAATGAAGAATATTTCTCCTCGAGTTATTGCCTACTTAACTGAACGACTTTCTGAAAATAAAGAAAAGCCTGAAAAAAAGCAAAGATCTTAACTTCTCTTTGGCTTAGCTTTAATTTTTGCTTGGACTCTGTACTCCCATTGATCACCATCGCTGGTATCGAAACTAGTTGAGTTTGTCATTCGATAGTGATTAACTAAATGATTGCTCAAAGACTCTTGCGTTTCTTTTTCTCTTTCCCTCAATTCTTTAATTTTAATCTGCAGATCAACCACCTGTGGCTCTAATTGCAAACCAGATTTTCTCTCCTTAACTTTATTTTTAGACTCAATAGCCTGTTCTTCTACCTCTGCTAGCTGAACATCATTTTCAAAATAATTCTTCAACATTTGGCGATGATTCTTCAACTCCTCCTTAAACTCATCTAGCTTGTTGGCATTCCGCTCAATAACTTTTTCTAAAGATTGGAGTGTTTCTGCAAACTGATCAGACTGCTGCGACTCATCTAAAGCTTGGCTGGCTAAATCTTGACTCTTTTGGGGTGGGGTTTGATTATTCATATTTTCACTTTACAGACTAACAAATCTTCTGGCAATAGTTACTTATTTAGAAATTAGTGATAATCATTTATAATATGTTCTTTCCAAAATAATATAAGATAAGAAATTAATAAGAAAATCTAGTATAGTTAATATCAGAAAGATCCAACTATGAGAAACCAGAAATCAACAAAAATTGTAGCTACCATCGGACCCGCTACAGAATCAGTAGAAACATTAACAGCCCTCATCAAAGCTGGTATGAATGTAGCCCGCTTTAACACCAAGCATGCTACCCCAGAATGGCACGACGAAAAAATGAAGAGAGTTCGAAAAATTTCTGAGGATCTAGACATGGCTGTAGGGATTTTAATTGATCTTCAAGGACCTGAAGTCAGAATAGATTTGCCAGAAGAAAAATCATTCTTAGTTAAAAGTGGGGAAAAAGCTATCTTCACCAGTAATACTGAAAAAAAAGATGACAAAGTAGCCCACATCCCTCAAGAGGTTATTGATTGTATGTCGGAAGATAGTCTCATTTTACTTGATGATGGAGCTTGTGAGTTCATTGTCACAGATGTTTCTGATACTGAAATTAAGGTTGAAGCCGTTGTTGATTGTGAAGTTAAGCATCGTAAAACCATGAATACCCCTGGAACTATCTTGGGCATGCCTTCAATTACACCCAGAGACATTGACTACCTAGACAATATTGATTCAGAATTAATTGATTACGTAGGACTATCTTTTGTAAGAGACACTAAAGACATTGAAAACTTAAAAGAAGAACTGAGTAAAAGAAATATTGATGCAGCGATTATCTCTAAAATTGAAAACCAAGCAGCTCTAGACAACTTAGATGAAATCATTGCCGAATCAGATGCCATCATGATCGCCAGGGGAGATTTGGGAGTTGAGGTTGAGTATCAACAATTAGTTTTTTGGCAAAAAGAGATTATCCGCAAATGTCGTTATGCTGCTAAACCTGTTATCACAGCCACTCAGATGCTCAAATCAATGGTTGATAGCCCTCGTCCCACTAGAGCAGAAGTAAGTGATGTCGCCAACGCTGTTTACGATGGGACAGATGCGGTGATGCTTTCAGAAGAAACAACTATTGGAAAATACCCAGTCAAATCTGTTGAAACTCAAGCTGAAATTTCTCTATACAATGAGGGGAAAACTTCTCATGAAATGGAATGGCCAAAAAATATAGATAGTAGTTTGAATATTACTTCCAACGCCGCCAACTTGCTTTTTCATAGTGAGCAGCAAATTGATAAAATTGTTTGTCTGACTGAAACCGGTCGCACTGTTAGGCTAATTTCTAGATTCAGACCAACACAACCAATTTATGCAATTACACATTTGCCAGATACGTATCATCGTCTTTCACTTACCTATGGAGCAAAACCATATCTAATCGATTTTCCAGATGGAAAGATTGAGTTGGGCGAGGAATTAATCAAAAAGTTTGAACAAGAAGGTATTACTAAAAAAGGTGAGACCGTGCTCTTTATTCACGGCACAGTTTGGAAGAAACCTGGCTTAACCAATACACTATCTTTAATCAATACATAATTTCTGATATTCTATATATAGAACATTCATTAATATGTATGGAAGGAAATCTGCCATGAGTAAAAAAGGTAAAGGACTATTCGCTTTGTTGACTGGTGTTGCTGCTGGAGCAGCAGCCATGTTCCTAAGTAAAGAAGAAAATAGGACCAAGACTGTTAAGGCAGCTAAGAAGGCTAAAACTTCAGCTAAAAAAGCTGTGAGAACTGCAAAAAGAAAAGTTGCTACAAAAAAAACTAAAAAATAAAACTAGTCTGAGTAATACCAGTTGATTAAGTGTTGATCGATATTACCATCAAAAAATTGGTGGATATACTGATCTTTTGATTGAGCACCCGACAGATACTCAAGGCTTCTCATATTCACTCCTATTCTAGGAGCTAGATTGATTGCTATAGCTAGAAAAATAGTGATTAAAATTGGTTTATAAAATCTAACGTCTCTTTTATTTATTTCGACTACACCCCAAATTGAAATAATTGTCCAAGTTATAAATCCAGATATTGCATATCTGGTTGATAATGGTGGTAGATACCACCAGAGAAGAACTTGCCAGATTGTGACTATTGTTATTCCCAATAGCAACTTATCTTTTCTTATTTTTTTAATAAATAGAAACGAGATTGGTAAAAATATAATTAATAGAAACGAAGTATAGTCTCTGGCAAATATGAGCTCCATCGGTAGTGTTGGAATCAGCTTTGTTCTTTCCCAGATATAAGATATCAATGAACTGTTACCACCAATTTCCCCTAATTTAATCAAGTGTTGAGAGAAGGAAAAGAATGGATTACCTGTTTTTAAAAAAGAAAAAAGATAGAAAGGAAGTGGTAATAATAGTGAACCAACTAAGAAAATCGCCAAGCTACTGAGTTTTTGACGTTGACTCCAAATAAAAACCAAACACAAGAAGAGAGGTAAAAGAAAAATAGAGAATAGCTTGGTAGCCAAAGATGCTCCAAGAAGCAGGGCAGAGATGAACAACCAATCCTGTCGATGCTCAGCCCACCACTTAATCAAGAATAGCAAGGCACTAATCTCCCAAAATGCTTTGGCTACATCCACATAAAAACTAGCAGACTGCCATGCTATGACTTGAAATGTAGATATTATTAAGATAACAACTAAAGACCAGAATCGATTCAGAAATTTTCTAGATAAAACATAGCTAGAAACTATTAATAGTAATCCAAACAGATAAGCCACAACTTTTGTTCCCAGCTCTCCTGCTACCAAGAAACCTCCACCAAACACTAAATCACTCAACAATGGGTTAGCCGATTGATAAAGATCTGGTATAAAGACTAGACTTTGCTGATCTAAAATAGCTTTAATTACTGGTAAATGATACCAAACTGCGTCAAAACCTACCTCTGGAGTAAAAACTTGTACCAGGTGTGATGCCCAGGTTAATATTATTAAAATAATAATTGCTTTCTCAAGTATCTTTTGCATAAAAGGCTCATCCAAATTATAATTGATAAGTTCATAACTTATAGCGCCAGTAGCTCAGTGGATAGAGCAACTGCCTTCTAAGCAGTAGGCCGAAGGTTCGATTCCTTCCTGGCGCACAAGGTGAGAACAAAGTTCGAGAAGGTGCCCTGGGGTACAAAAAGTTCGAGAAGGTGCCCTGGGGTACAAGGTGAGAACAAAGTTCGAGAAGGTGCCCTGGGGTACAAAACTACTTACCTTTTAGTAAAAAATAGGGTAGGATTGTCAAGATTTATGTTAGTACCAAAGCAAAAACCAAAAGCCATCATCACTGATGTTGACTCTACTTTAACTGAGAGAACCACTTGGTATGAGCTGACTGAAAGACTAGGTGGATCCTCTTATGCTCACGCTGATTTATTTGCCAAATTTCTTAGAGGGGAAATTAGTTTTCACCAAGTTAAAAAAGATCTTTTCAAGATTTGGAATGCTAATGGCCCCGTTCATAGAGATAAGTTGATTGAAATATTTGAAAATATTCCACTTAGGGGGGAGGCCTTCTCATTAATTAATCAACTTCAAGAAGATGGGTACACGCTGTGTCTTATCTCTGGTTCTATTGATATGTTTGTCACCCAAATAGCCAAGAAGTTCAAAATCAACCACCACTATGGCAACTCCATTTTTCACTTTGATGAAGATGGTTACTGGGTTGAACTCGACTATAGTCAAGATGAAGAGTTATTAAAAATGGAACAGTTTAATGATTTTCTCGAGAAAACTGGCTTTAAAGAGGATGAGTGTATCGCTATTGGAGATGGGGATAATGACCGCAAAATGTTTGGTCGCGTACCCGGAATTATAGTTAACCCCAAATCCGATCACTTAAAAGAGCTAGCCTGGCAAGAAGTTAAGTTTTTACCTCGAGTATTGCAACTTCTCGAATCCATTCAATAGTGGTATAATCCCTGGGTTAATATAGTCCTATAATTATTTAAATGTCTTCACAAGAGAAAAAATCTCTAAAAATTGTTTACTTTGACCTCGATCAAACTGCCCTACAAGGAGATGAGGGAAAAAGGTGGACTGGTGAAAGCTGGCAAATATTAGCCGTATCTCTAGGGGTTGATAAAAAAAAACACATGGAAATCTATGTGAATTATCTGGATGCAATCACTGGGAATGGCAAAGAGGATGAAAAAACTCAAGCTAAAATGACTCGGGATATAGTTAAGCTTTGGCAGGATGCTGCTAAAAAATCAAAGAATGGGCGAGACCCAATTGGAGTGCTGACTAAGACAAAAATTGATCAAATTTGCAAAGAAATATTCGAGGAACAAATAAAAACAGAGGTTTTAGAGACAATGAGAGGGCTTATAAAGCTAGGAATAATACCCATCATTAGTACGGGAGGCCTAGCAACAGTTGCAAAAGTTGTTTCTGAAATTATAGAATCAAAAACCGCAGTTGAAAACACAGGCCTTGAGGGGGTTGAGTTACACTTAGGTAACTCCGAATTTATTTATGATAGTAATAACTTATTAATCGGCTTTACACATGACCACAAACTTGCTGAAAGAAAACAGGAACAAATTCAAGCCAAAATAAATGAAATAATAAAATTAGTAGGAGTTGGGAACATTCTTTCTATGGCTGTGAGCGATGGCTCTTCTGATAGGTTAGTTTTTAAAGACATGCCTGGGATAGCCTTTAACTCAAACGATGAGGAGCTAATAGCAGAATCAATTGCGGAAGCAGCATCTTGGGAAGAGACATTGGAAATTCTTCTACATTTCTTTGGTGAAATGGAAAAAATATAGAAATATCCTGATTCTTGGAATAAATTCATGTATAATCTGATTGTTAATAACCTTGGTGGCTGTAGCTCAGTTGGTTAGAGCGTCCCCCTGTGGAGGGGAAGGTCGCGAGTTCGAATCTCGTCAGCCACCCAAAATATTGATACATCAATCTAAACTATCATTTTTATAAAAATGACAAGAATCTGTGATAAAATAAAAGAATAAAATATAAGGAGTAATTATGCCATTTAATTTTGAAGGAGATCTTACAGTTGGTGGGAAAAAACTTTCTGATAGTGAAAAGAAAGATGTTCAAGAAACACTCAACAAAAAAGGTGGTTCTGCATTTAACTTTGGGGATAATGTAGAAGTTGGTGGGAAAATACATAAAGGTAATAAAACCGTTCATCAATCCGAGACTGAACCTACACTTGAAGATGAAGGAGTTAATGTTCAAGTTGAATCTGGGTATGAAACTGTGGAAGAGAGTGAGTTGCCTGATGGAGCGATCCTAGATGATGATTTAATTGCTGATGGAACTATAGATGTGGAAGATGAACAATATAAACTTTGGAAACCAGATGTTAAATGTAATGGTAAATTTATTTATATTCCAATAGCCTAAGTATTAACTAAAAAAATCTAAAAGATAAAACTTTAGAAATTAAGTAGTGGTTGTGAATAATAGCCAAATAGAGTTCTAACAAACTCCCTTACTCGACCCAAAGTATTGATATGTCAAGCTAAATTAAGACTAATAACTCTTTTTTATACCTGTTAAAAGTAAGTGATTTCAGCTATACTGATTCATACTATGTACAACTGGAATACAGACACTACTCGACTTAAAAAAAATACGCCCAAGTACGATGTGTTTGTATTAGAACAAAAAATAAATTTTGGCTTGAATAATACCAAGCTCTCCCTAAAGAAGCTAAAAAAATATTTACATAAACTAGATATTGACCCCGCTAAAAGAGATTATTTACAAAATATCGTATGAACTCAATATTAACAAAGCAACAACAGCTTGCTTTAAAACTGATCGCAGACACAGACCTAGCACAACACTTTTATTTTGGTGGTGGTACGGTTTTATCACATTATTACTTGCAACATCGCTACTCAGAGGATCTTGATTTTTTTAGTCAAGAAGAATTTGATCCTCAGAGCATTACTATCTCAATAAAAAGCTTACAAGATAAACTGAAATTTAAATCATTTGACTATCAAAATAGTTTTAATCGCAACTTATATTTTCTTCTTTTTAAAAATAATTATGTACTCAAATTAGAATTCACGTACTATCCATTTCAACAAATAGAAAAACCAAAAAAAATTGATGGGTTGTTAGTAGATAGTGTCATTGATATTGCAACTAATAAACTGTTTACAATTGCCCAAAAACCACGAGGTCGAGATTACTTTGATCTTTACATGATTATACAAAAGTATGGTTTCAAGATAGAAGATTTGCGAATGAAAGCAAAGTTAAAATTTGATTGGCATGTTGATCCACTTCAGCTAGCAAGCAAATTATTTGAAGTAGATACTCACTTGGATGACCCTATTATTGTTGGTAAATTTGACAAGAGCAGTGTAATTAATTTCTTTCATAAAGAAGCTAAAAAATTGAAAGGCGAAATATTGGAGTAGTTGTTGAAAAGATTTCTAACAACTTCCCATACCCAACCCAAAAAAAATATGATGGAAAATAAATCACAAAAAAAAATTGAGGCAGAGAGAAAAGCTAAAGAAGAGGAGGAAGCTAAGAAAGCTGCAGCCATTGCCCGACAAAACCTAGCTGAGGCACTAGCTGAGACCAATGGTTCTGAATAAAAATTTAGATTGACCTAGTATGTTATACTAAAAGTCTAGAAATGTCTAAAGATGAATTTTTTGAAAATGATCCTAGTTTAGAACAAACTAAAATAATGACTAGAAGAGTCTTACTAGCAATCTTATTTTTTACATTAACTGGAATTGGTATCTGCCAACTATCAAATTTTTTACAATAAAACTTAACTTTATCTAGTTGCTTCTCGATACGTACTGACTATTTTCTGTATCTACAATCAATATGTCACCTGTTTTAATAAACAAAGGTGCTGGAACTATCAAGCCTGTCTCCATTACCACATCTCTTTTAGCAGCCTTAGACCGATTGCCTGCCGTAGCCTCTGGCGCATCAGTTACTTTAAGTTTTACTTTAGGAGGTAAAGCCACTCCCACTGCCTTTTCTTCAAAAATCTGCACATAAACCTTAATCTCAGTATTTAACATATTTTCTTTACCATCCAGCAGAGTGATTGGCACGGATGATTGTTCGTAATTGCGTGGATTCATAAACACCACCTCATCACCATCCATGTACAAAAACTGCATCTCAATACTTGAAATATCTAGCTCTTCAATACTGTCACCAGTTTTAAAAGTCACACTCTGGGAGCTACGACCGTCTAAACTCTTGATCTTAGCCTTCATATGAGCACTACCCCTACCATGAAAAGAAAACTCCGTATCGACCACTAGAAAAGGTTGCCCTTTATGACGAATGTAATTACCTTTTCTAATATTGCCTGCCTTCATGGGAACTCCCTCTAAAATCCTTGTAATTTAAGCATTATATACCCATAGTAAAGAGCTAAGATTAAAAAAGATTCCTTACGCTCTAATTTTTTTCTACTCAATAAAAATAGAATGATGATTATTGAAGTCACCATCAAAAATGGTAAGTCAAAGGTGGTGATATTGTGCGGCACTTTCCAACCACCAATGGCAGCACTCAACCCCAAAGCTAGAAGAATGTCAATAATATTGCTGCCAATTAGATTTCCAACTGACAATCCGCTTGATCCTTTTAAGATAGCATTGATGGAGACTACTAATTCTGGCAAACTAGTGCCCACTCCGATCATGATAATACCCACTAGAACCTGACTAATATTAAGCATCTCAGCAATCACTAATCCTTCAGAAATAACTAGATGAGAAGTAGCTGCAATTACCACTAAACCAATTGCTAACTCAACAAAAAAGTACCACATTGGATATCGATCTCTTTCAAAAATCCTTTTTTTCTTTTTATGCTTTTTAGCTAACTTGGACATTTTGCGTTCATTGCTTCCCAAGATCACTAAATACAACACAAAGCCAATCAATAAAAACACCCCATCAGTGGGAGATAAAAAACCGTCCTGAGCAAAAAGTAAAAAAGCCAGTGCGCTCGCGATCATAATTGAGCCATTGGCGATAATCTCTTTCTTATTGATTTCTAAAACTTTTAACACCCCAGCTACACCTAGAACTAAAGCAATTTGACCCATGGTGGAACCAATAATGTTTCCAATTACCAAGCCAGCCGTTTCTACACCAGCTTTTTGTTCAATTGCTCCAGTAACTGACACAATTACTTCTGGCAAATCGGTCCCTAAAGCTAAAATAGTCATTCCAATGAAAGTTTCAGATAAGCCAATCTTTCTGGCAATGCCCAGAGAGCTTTTGGTGACCGCATCGGCACCAGCCCATAAACCCACTAGACCAATGATAAACAAAACATAAGGCATGTAGACTAAGTATAGTTAAAGTAACAAATTAAAAAAAGTAGATTCTAACCATTGTTAGCGTTTTTCGAAAATGTCCCCTTTGCGTTAAGTAGAAATGTCCCCTTTTAAATAAAAGTATTCATAATATTTAGTTGTAATAACTAATTAAAATGGAGGCTTGGAATGGGAGATATTGTAATGAGTAATGAAGAAATAAATCAGGTAGAAATATTTGAGAGACTAAAAAGAAGAGAGATAAAACAAGGAAAGGCTGCAAAAGTTCTTGGTTTGTCTGTAAGACAAATCAAGAGAAAACTTAGAAAATATAAGATAGATGGAGCTAAATCACTAGTTCATAAATCCAGAGGTCGAACTAGTAACAATAAAATTAGTCAGAAAGAACTAGATAAAGCAATCACTTTAATTAGAGATAAATATTGGGATTTTGGCCCAACACTAGCCCATGAGAAACTAGATGAAAATCATGATTTCAAAATAAGTCTGTCTTCCGTAAGAAAGGAAATGGTTAGAACTGGCATCTGGAAACCAAGAAAAAGAAGAAAGGTTGATTCACATCAACTCAGAGAAAGAAGAGTTTGTTTTGGGGAGCTACTGCAGTTAGATGGCTCACCACATGATTGGTTTGAAGGTAGAGGTCCTAAATGCAATCTCAATGTTGGTGTCGATGACGCTACAAATACATACAGTATTAAATTTAGTAAAACAGAAACAACTCAAGACTACTTTAAACTTCTGGAAGAATATATAAATCAGTATGGATTGCTCTTGGCAATCTATGTTGATAAACACTCGATATTCAGAGTAAATAATCAAAGCAACCTTGATTTAAAGAAACCAAGTAAATTCAATAAATATGAGGGACTAACTCAGTTTGGTAGAGCATGCAAAGAACTTGGTATTGAATTAATCTTTGCTCACTCTCCCCAAGCTAAAGGTAGAGTTGAAAAGGTTAACTCTACTTTTCAAGACAGATTAGTTAAAGAAATGAGACTAGAAGGGATCTCTAGTATTGAGGAAGCCAACAAGTTTGTACCTGGGTACATGAAAAAATTTAACAAAATGTTTTCAAAGAAACCAAGATCTAGTGTTGATATGCATAGAAAGTTAAACAAAAATATCGATTTATCCAATATACTTTGTGTTAAGGATACAAGAACTCTTTCCAAGAACTTAACATTTCAATATGACAATATTATCTTCCAGATAAAAACCAAGAGATCTGCGTTTACTTTAAGAAAGACTAGAGTAACTATTTTAGAAAGGTATGATGGATCAATCAGGATACTCGATTACAGAAACAAGATCTTAGAATATGAAACAATTAAGCTCCTTCCAAGTATCAAGACTACTACAGCCAAAGAACTAAACGCAAAGCTCGATGATATACTAGTTAGAGAAGCTAAAAAGAACTACAAAAAGAAGAATCCTTGGGAATCTAATTATGAAGAGTTAACGAAAGATAACTACTTTTACAAACCCAGTGGAGCCGTTTAACAAACAAGTATTAATTACCCGAAAGGGGACATTTCTACTTAATTTAAAAGGGGACGTTTCTACTTAACGTTAACACTAGAGGCTATTTTTTAATCAAAGATACTTTTAACAAATAGATAGAATTTTTCAAATATAGAGAGAGGTGCTTTATTTTCTATTTCTGGAATTGGTAATTCTTGGACTAGTGGAGGGCTATAATAATTAGTAGCCATAGTCGGGGAAGGAGTGGTAATAATTGAGTTACCAACTTTATCTTTATCTAGTTTAGATCCAACATCAACAATTTTTGTATTAGCGGGGCTGCAAGTGGTACTTTTAGGGTTTGAAAGAAGGCGACAGTCACTATTGAAGCAGCTGAGTCCCTCTTGGCAATCAGAGTGATTACTGCAGCTTTCATTGCAACTAGCACGAGTGATGTCGGCTATCTGTTGAGTGTCTGGCTCAGGATCAGTTGGAGTGGGATCTGGGCTTTGATAGTCATTGTTTGCAACATATGCTTCGCAACTACTGCTTCCAACATTAGTCACCAAACGACATTGTCCGTTATAGCAACGCAGATCTACATCGCACTCAGCATTACTACTACAAGCTTCATTACAGCTTTTAATAGTTGTTCCTCCAGTACCAGGACTTGGAGAAACAGCTGGAGTAGGTGAAGGGCTCACGCCTGGAGTAGGAGAGGGCGATACAGCTGGAGTAGGTGAAGGGCTCACGCCTGGAGTAGGAGAGGGCGATACAGCTGGGGTGGGTGAGGGACTCACACTTGGGCTTGGTGAAGGTGATGTTTGAGTGTCTTTAAACAAAATGGGGTGACTGGTTTTGTTTCTGAGAGCATTAATAGCTAGCTCTTTTACTGCAATTTGAGTGGCTGAATCAATAACAATCGTAGCATCTTGCTCTTGGAGTAATTTGACTTTAATGACAGCTAGAGTGCCTTCACCTTTAATGTCACCTGAATCCAATGAAGCTGCAAAGGTAAAAGTGGCATTATCTGAATTAATTACTGGGGCAGCTAACTCTAAAGAAAGATCGCCTTTTGTAATTGAAACAATACTCAGAAGATTTTGATTAAAAGTTATTTTTACTTGTGCCGCAGTAATGTTGGAATTATTAGTATTAAAAACTAAAGGTATTTCTACTAATTGATCTTTTTTTGCTGAAACTTGCCCAGGGTTTAGAGTTAGGTCAACTTCTAGGGTGTCGCCGCTGGCTTGTTGCCTAATATCTTGATTTTGCTGGCTGAGGAAATAAACGGAGACACCACCTATTACAAGAATAAATAACGCAAAGCCACTTAATGTATATTTCCACTTTGTAATTCTTTTTCGATTAACTTTGAAGCTATTTTTTGTAACTAACGGTTTTTTCTTGGGTGTGGAATTTTTATCAACGGTATCGTCAGCTGTTTTTTTATGAAACAAATTATTAAAGTTGAGTTTGGTAGAGATGAACATTAACATTCGTTTCATTTTCATTATTAATGATAAGCTTTTTAAGCCTGGCAAGTCAATAAACATATCTACTGGCCATAATTAGTTATTAAATTATTGTAATCAAAAATATCATATTTAGTTCCAAAGCCTGCCACTAGGATGTTGTAATCAAAGATGTTGACTGAGCCGTCACCGTTGAGGTCTCCAGGTAAGGATTGGGAAGCAATTTTAAATGTGCCAGCAGTGATGCGTCTTTGGTTGGTGCAGCCAGTAGTAACAATGTTCCAGTAGTACTGACCATCAGACAAGTTAGGTTTGGAGTAGGTGCTGTTGGGGTTTAGTGGGACATTGACGATATCAATGTTTTGCAGCAGGCCGTTTTCTCTGTATTCTGACGAAGAAGAGATATGAAGGCGAGTTTTTTGGTTATTATTTCCTGGGTTTATTTTGAAAGAAACAGATTTTTTATCAGTGGTGATGTTTATTTGTGGTTTAGTGACCCAACAAGTCGGTTCTTCATTTGCAATGGTTTTTATTGCTTTGAGTATTTCAGGCTCTGATCTGATTCTTTCCCAATTTGAGATGTTTATAAAGCGAGTGTTTCCAAAGTTAAAGTTATTTTGAAAAGCTTGATACCAAGAAGAGTAGGTGGTATTTGGAGCACGCCATTCTGCAGCTCCCCACTCAATATATCCTTGTTGTTGAAAGATGGTGTGAAGAGTATCAAACTGTTGAGGATTCGCAGCATCACCATTGTAGAAACTCCAAGCAGGGTTGCCATATGGACTGAGACTGCTTTCTGGGGTGGTAATAATGTGATTGGGGAGGGTGAAACCAGGACTATTAACATGATCAAAGATTTTTTGCCTAGGGATGCCAAGTTGATAGGCGTATTTATTTAGCTCTGTATAGTAGTTTTGTACGACTTTGTCTAAGTTGGCAGAAGTTATGCCACCTTCAAGACCCAAAAATTGAATGGCGGCATATCCAAGCTGGTCTGATTGGGAATTACCTGGGCCCGGATTTGGTGCATTGGGGTTGATGCCATTGGAGTAGTGGTAATAGTTTCCACCAATATTAACTTCTAGGCCGAGAGATATTCCACCTAAGAGCCATTTTTTATCTTGGGGCAGAGATTGATACCATGAGGATATTTTGGGAAGCATAGTATTTAGCTTGTTTTTATTTGCCTGAATGAAAGTTGGGCTAGCTAGATTTGGGTGTGGAAAAGCAAGGGATATTTCACTTGCCCAATTTCGCCAAGCAGTTTTAGTGGCACAACTACTACCGTTACTACAGGTCCACTCAACATTACTACGATTTTTAAGATCATATCCAGGCTGATCTTGATCCCACCAATTCCATAATTCAGGAGCTTTATTTAAGTATTGAAATCCATCTAGAACAATAAATAGCGGTATTTGATTTTCTGTAGCAAGAGGTAAGAGTTTATCTATGGAAGCGAGGATATTGTTTAAATTGTGGCGATTGTAGTGAATAAGAACACCGATACCAATTTTGCGAGTATTATTATTGTTGCCGCGGGTGCCGATTTTGTTTAGTACATCATCAATGGCAGCTTGATTAATTTTATCTGGGTTATTGAAGCTCCAAAATTGACTACAGTCAGAAGGATTGCATGAGGAGCCATCTTTTCGAACAAATATATACTGGGGATCTATAGGTGTAGCATGTGTTTGTTGAGCGCTGAATAACAATAATGAACTGAAAATAACAAAAATAGTGACAAATGATCTTATTGTTTTGTGATGAGTATTATTTTTCATAGTTACCCACTAGCTCATTGTAGTCAAAAATATCATACTCTGAGCCAAATCCAGCAATTAGAATATTGTAATCAAAGATGTCGACTGAGCCATCTTGATTGAAGTCTCCAGGATTGTTTGGAGTTGAGGAGGGTGTAGGAGAGGGATTTGGCCACTGACATGTCAGGTTGCCATATCTGAGACCTACTGTGGACCAGCCACCTCTTCCGCCATCTGGTCTGATAAACTTTGCTCTTTCTAGTTGCCACTGCATAACAGAGCGGACTTTGATGCCGGTATCTGCAATACCCTTGCTGATTTCTTCGAAAGCTTGGGTGTCATTGGCATAGGTTTCTTGAATGAGAATTGGAGTATTACTTTCACCTGTGTTACTCATTTCTTGATAGATTTCCTGCAATTGAGTGTCGATAGTTTTGTCGTGTGGCCAGGAGTAAATTGTGACAGCATGAGAGGAGGGTCTTTCTCCCACGACGTCATAGGCTTGCATTAAATCCTTGAATTTTCCTGGTTGCCATGCAATGTCAAAACCATAGGTGTTGGTATTGCCGAATTGGCCGAGGTAATCACGCCATAGTCTTTGAGTGTAAGTTTTGACTTGTCCCAATGGTTTTCCTCCGAGTTCTGCTCCGATATTATAGTAGATGCTAATTCTTTTGTTGGTGAGTCCTGTGTTGACTGAGCGAATTGTTTTGAAGATAAATGAGCGGTTTTGTGTGTATCTATCTTCGTGCCACTCAGTCCAAGATGTGGGGTCAACAGGTCCTAGACCAGCGAAACGAAGTTGAACCTCATTGAAACATGGGCCATTTTGGTTTTCTAGTTCATTAATGGTTTTGATTACATTGACGACATTCTGACGATATCTTGGCTCTAAT
>Ga0209658_1000246_pt1 | contig 44408 bp, 55 predicted proteins | sample SaaInlV_150m_DNA_6_FD_184656 | JGI IMG/M metagenome (GOLD analysis project Ga0209658, IMG submission 184656) | Marine microbial communities from expanding oxygen minimum zones in the Saanich Inlet - SI037_S4LV_150m_DNA (SPAdes) (version 2) | ecosystem: Environmental > Aquatic > Marine >...
TATTGAATGAAGGCACGGTATCTTCAAAGCAAATTAATGCTCTTGGAAATGGTATAGCAGATGGTGCTGAAAAGGCTAGAGATACTACTGAGGATAAGTTAATAAAGTCTGCGATTAATAAACTCAAAGGAAGTAATGTAACCTATGATAGGTATAAGGTTGTTACTGCTCATGGGAAAACGAAAAAAATTCCTGCTACTAAGGGTAAAATTGTAGATGTGAGATTTTATTATTTTGGGTCAGTTCCTAGCTTTGATTTTGACATAGAGTATATAGATGAAGATGGTAAAAAGAAAATTAACTATAAAGTCAAAAGTACGTACATATTGTAAGAACTGAAACTAAACATAGCTTTTTATTATTAGGAGAAATATTATGATAAAGCTTATACTTTTTCAGTTTATGGGATTAAAAAAAAGTTTTGTATATTTATAATCATATAACTATAGGATATAAATAAAATGAAAATAACTAAAACACAATTAAGAGAAATGATTAGAGAGGAAATCCAAGCACAGAGTAAGTCCATGAGTCAGGAATTTAAAACATCATTTAAAGAATCTGTAAATGAAGCTAAAGCACTTTCTAAGATGAATACTGATGAACTCATCAAGCATTGGGAAAAAGAATCAAAAACTGTAGAAATGATGAAAGATAAAAAACAAATTGATAAAACTGCATATAGAGTTGAGAGTGGAAAAATAGCAAGAATATTAAATTATTTAGGGGGACTCAAGAAGGATATGAGTGGCAATTAAGGAATTTTTATTCTGCTCACTACTGGTGTGGCAAATAGGAATAATAATCTACATCCTGCAGGAACTCAATGAAGCGGATGAAGATAGCGTATCGGACACAGATGAAAAACAGTATATCAAAGGTGAAGATGGATTCTTTTTAAGAAATTTTAAAAGAAATGAAAAGTTATATATATAGAAAGAAGTGAACTTGATAATATAATGAAAGGATTAAAACAAGCGCGATAATAACTATAATATTATCACGTGGAGTATATTTATTCCATTAAAAAGACTTGACTTTAACACAATAAAGTCGTATATTAAAAGGTTATGAAGAAAATACAAATAATAGCAGTATCGGATAATCATTGTGATTATTCATTTGATGTACCTGAAATTTCAGATGATGTTACTTCGGTGCTAGTACATGCAGGTGATGCAACATACACAGATAAACCAACTGAACTTCAAGATTTCATATATTGGATGAAAGGCCAAACACAGTTTGACTATAAACTTTGGATTGCTGGAAATCACTCCTTAGGGATTGAAGATTTTCCGTATAACGCAGAAGTCATAGATAATGAATGTGATTCTATGTACATACACGATACAGTAGTAGAGATAGAAGGACTTAAATTCTTCGGTAGTAACTTCACACCCGAATTTAATAATTGGGCATTCAATCTTACAGAAAGACAATCAAAAATATTTTGGGAGAATGCACCAGAAGCTGATGTTGTAGTTTGTCATGGCCCCCCATATAAAGTTTTAGATTCAGTTACACCAGAATATAAACACGAAAGACCATTAGGTTGTATTCACTTTAAAAATTATTTAGAACGAGTTAAACCTAAAGTTGCAATGTTCGGCCATATCCACGGTTCGGGTGGAATGAAAGAAACAATCAAATGGAATGATGATAGTGTGACTGAATGTTTTAACGTTTCTGTGATGAACGAGCAATATAAACTAACAAATCCAGTAACCATTATAGAGATATAGATGCCAAAATACACTCACGTAGATAAGGGATTAGATTTACTAAAGTGTATAGGTGTAATTAAAAAGTTTAAGTATTATACGAACACTGATTCCTATACTGTATTTGGAGACTTACAAATCCCAGGAATTAAACATAAAATTTATAATGCCGATGAACTTTCTAAATTAAGTGCAAGTGAATTATACGCACGAATAATTGTAGATTTTAACATGAATGAAGATGATAATCATAAAGGTTTTTTCTACAAAGTAAAAAATAAATTGAAAAAGTTAAGTAATGCTATCATTAATTGCGGAGCGGCATATTGGAGTGAAGACCATACGCTTGAAATCTATAATATAATGAATAGACTAATAAATGATGGAGAGATAAGTCGCTCTGAAATGTTACGGTGTAATGAATTATGGAAAAAATACAAAGATGAGTAAGGTAATTATATTATCAACTCCATCATTTAATGATAATTGGGTATATACTATGTTTAAACAAAATACTATAACAGAGAAATTAGATAAGTTATTACGAAGAATTATATTCACTACTTCTTCGTCTCAAACACTAGTTGAACGAAGTGATATTCTTCGGGTTAAGTCTATGATTGGATGTTATCCAACTACACAAATTAGAGAAAGAGATATGATAGAATGTAATAGGCTTTGGAAAAAATATTCAAAATAATCCTTTACTTTGTCGTTTATTATGTGTAGATTTAGGTGTTATGAGAGATAAAAAAACAAACAAAAGATATAATCCAAAAGTTGAATTTGATAAAGTTATGAACTCTATCTGGTTTAAGAAGATTGTAATTCGAATGGGCTCAGAAGTTAATATTAAAAAAACGTTGGTGGACTAATGAAAAATGATAAAGAAAAATACTATGTTGATTGTGAATGTGGCTGTTCAACTATAAGAATAACCCTTTGGAAAGATTGGACTGACGATATAGAAATCTCAATGATGAGATATAGTAATTGGGGAAGCTCAACTTTGAGACAACGAGTATCTTATATTTGGAGAGCACTATGGCACGGTGAGTTAAGTGCAGATAGTATTCTGTTAAATAAGCAACAAACTAAATTATTAGCCGCACAATTAAATAAATTTCACAAACAAATGAAAAAAACTACTTGATTTTAACAAAAATATGTTGTATATTATAGGGTGACTAAATAAAGGCTACAAATGAAAAAATACACATTAACAATAAATGAAAAACAACTCGATATTTTAAATCGAGCAACTCACTCATTAATGAGACAGTTAGTTGGTCAGTTAAAATATGCATTGGATGATATTACATGGGATGATAAATCATTAGAAAAGTTAAATGATAAACAACGTGAATTATTAAAAACGTTAGATTCTGATTATGATTACAATCAAATGTTTGGACATACTGAAGATAGTGAATTAGCGTATGATTTACATCAAGTGTTGCGTCATCAACAATGGCTAGAGAATTTCGATAGAAACGAACACGTGGTTAGTTCTCACGTTACACAATTTGGAAAAACTGAATTAGCAAAATTAGAGGTGGTAAAATGAATTTCCCGGAAATAAATAATACAGAAGATATGGATAAAGAAGTATCAGTATCACAGTGGGATTTGATAGCAGTAGCAGAAACATTCCAACGTAAAGGATTTTACTTTGGTATATTCTCTGGACTTGGATTAGTTGGATTATTCACATTAATTAGGAGTTTGATATAATGAAAAAAATAGTAATAAACAGATGTTTTGGTGGATTTGGATTGTCGGATTTGGCTATTGAAAAATATGCTGATTTGTCTGGTATAGAATTAGAGTTGACCGCTAAAGATGATAAGTTTGGTGTTGGTAAGTATACATTTTTTGTGTGGGATTTGAACCGTGATGATGAAAATTTAGTAAAAGTAGTTGAAAAGTTGGGTGAAGATGCTAACGGACGTTATTCAGCATTAGATGTGTTAGAAATACCTGATGATGTTGATTGGGATATATATGATTATGATGGAGTTGAATTCATCTATGATAAAAATAGAGTATGGGGGCTGTAATGAAAAAAGAATATGGTACACATCTCAATATTATTTTAAACACAATGTGTTTATTTGCAGGAGTAAATTATAATGATATTGATATGCAAGAAGATAATTGGTTCTTTAAACATACTTGGTCTGAAGAAACAGAAAAAGAATTCAAACATTGGATGGTTAATTACTTGCATAAAATAAAACCAGCACAACGAGAAGTATGTGATAGTAGTTATATGAAAAAAGCTGATTGTGAAAGAGCAGTTGATATGTTTCTTTTGAATTATTCTTGGTGTAGTAAACAGCCGGAGTGGTATTTAAATGAAAAAAAGTAACGGTACACATTATATAAATTGCTATAATCAAAAAACAGAAAAGCGTGAGATGTACGAAGTACCTTATGATGTATCCGTTTATGTTAAACAATTGGAAATGAAAATAAAATATCCTGACAATTCAAAATTAACAAGGTTGTTTCCAGAATTAAAAGAGAGAGATTATGATGGTTATTAGAGATGAAATAAAGGAGAAACAAAATGGAAAATAGAGAAATGTTGTATGATAAAGATGCAAAATGTGATAACTGTGGAAAATTAGGTGCACATGATTTCATGGGGGATTACTTTTGTAAATTCTGTGCGTGTCTATCTTACACAGAACCAGATGATACAATACCAAAAGTAGGACTTGATGCTTACACTGAACTTGGTGAATCACACGAAGCCCACGTAAGACAAATTAAAAAATTAGAAGAAGAGTTAATTTTCTACAAACGTATAGATTGTGAAGGAATAGATTTAACGGATGGCAAGGGTAAAATTATGTATCTCGAAGAATCTCAGCACAGTGACCCATTGTTTTATAAACAAGACATATTAGAATTAATCAAGTGGATTCAAGATACTCAAAGTGAGATGGACTTGGGAATCAAATCTGCGAAGGAAATATTAAAGGAGTATTATGCAGACAGTAGCGATTGAAGAATTAGTACCGTTTATGAACGAAACTAAAATAACTGAAAGGACATTTATAGATTATGGATTTGATCGAACAGATGTATCTACAGAAGAAAGTGGGGAAGTAGAACCATCATATTACTATACATATGAGTTTGGTGATTCATACGACCCAGTATTAATGTCCAATGAAGATTTTTCAGGTGTCAATATTTTCAACCTTACTGAAGATTATAAAACTTGGCACACCGAGGGTGAAATGGTTTTGTTATTTATGTTGTTTCTAAAAGAAGATTAATAAAGTAATTGACATTACCAAATATTTGTCGTATATTACGTCGTAACAAAAAAGGAAAAACAACAAATGTATTATTCATATTACATACAATTTAGACGAGATAGAGGGGATACTGAAAGTATTTATTTTATTACAGCACTTGATCGCGATGAAGTAAGAGCATTTATACTGAATGAGTGGTTGACTGCACGTGGAGAAATATACTGTTTGACGCCTGTCGCTCAACCGGTGATTATAGATGAAAATTTAGAGTGGAATGTTTAAAAGAAGAAAAATGAATACAGAACATATACTAAGTGAATTAAAGGATATGACAATTGAGTTAAATTCTACAAATTCTAAAAATGATAAAATAGATATACTCTCAAAATATCCCACATTAAAAAATGTGTTATTATATACATATGACCCATATAGAATGTTTGGAGTATCCCCTAAAAATTTACAAAAGAATTCTCATTTATTTGAGAACACTATCACGGATTTATTTGAATTATTGGATATGTTATCTAACAGAGAAATTACTGGACATAAAGCAATATCAGTAACAAATGGATTTATAAAAACATATTCAGAATATAAAGAATTGATTTATAATATATTGGAGAAGAATTTAAAAACTCGGACAGATGCCAAGGTAATCAATAAAGTATTTCCGGGTTTGATTCCAACATTTGATGTAGCATTAGCTCACAAATACGAAGACCACGCTCACAAAATAAATTGGGATACAGAAGATTGGTATTGGACTCGTAAGTTAGATGGTGTGCGAGTTATTACACGTAAAGAAAACGGGGTGGTAACTTTTTATTCACGAAAGGGAAAAGAATTCCACACACTATCCAAAGTCAAAACAGCATTAGAAAATATGAGATTTAATAATTTTGTTTTAGATGGTGAAATGTGTATTGTTGATGATAACGGAAACGAAGATTTTACGGCGGTAGTAAGTCAAATTAGAAAAAAAGATTACACAATCGAAAATCCAAAATATATAGTGTTTGATTGCTTAACACTCGATGAATTTGATTCTAAAAAATCAGATGTAACATTGACCGAAAGAATGCCCTGGAATGATTTAGGTGTTTCTACTTACATAGAGCGATTAGAAATGACTCTCATTAAAAATGGTGAAGCTGAAATTATTGAATTGTTAGATATGGCGAATGATAAAGGTTGGGAAGGTATTATGGTTCGTCGTGATTATGAGTATGAAGGTAAACGGACAAGAAATTTACTCAAAGTAAAGAAGATGTTTGATGCCGAATACAAAGTTATACGAGTAGAAACAGGACCGTTCAGAATTATTAGTAAAGAAACTGGGTTGGAAGAAACGATAGAAACATTAACCAATGTGATTATAGAGCATAAGGGTGAAGTAGTATCTGTTGGGTCTGGATTTAGTTTAGACCAACGACATAGATATTATAATGATAATAATTTAATTCTCGGAAAGGAAATAACTGTGCAGTATTTTGAAGAATCAACTGATAAAACTGGGAAAATATCACTACGTTTCCCAACAGTAAAGCATGTATTTGAAGATGGTATTCGGGAAGTATAAAAGTAAATTGATTAATTTTTAATACCAACATTTATCTTGGTGTTTCGGTGTGGATTGATATATTTATTAAAGAATTTAATTTGAAAATAATAAGGAAGTAAAAAATGGCAAAAAGAAAAAAAAGTTTAGAAAAAGTATTGGAATCTATGAGAACAACCAATATACCTAAACTAGATGTACCACCAGACTTGTGGGATGGTTGCGAATTCGAAGAAATTGATGACATATCGGGGAAAACTAGAGAACAATATTTCTGTCAATACAATATAGAACAAGGTTCTAACTTTAGACCATCTTCTAAAACAATTGATATTTTACCACCTGGCTTATACAAGGCACAAGATGACCAATTCGGAAATTTTTTCAGTAAGGAAAGTTTGGATATTAGTGAATTGATTAGATTTCCAGATTCAATGGCAGATACCGTTATAGATGAGTTCGATACTTTCTGGACAATGAAGGATAGATATTTGGATCGTGGAGAACCACACAAACGTGGATTTCTTTTATGGGGCCCACCAGGTGGTGGTAAGACTTGTACTGTTTCCTTTATCATCAAAGATTTTATATCACAAGGAAATGTAGTATTTATATTTAATTACAATTTAATGAGTGCACTCCGATCATTTAAAAATATAGAACCAGATAGGAAAGTACTTATCGTAATGGAAGATATTGATTCGCTAATTAAAGATAGGCATGAAGAACAGGCCGTATTAGAATTCTTAGATGGTTCGATTCAACATTCAAATACTATTGTAATTGCTACGACGAACTACCCCGAAGATTTACCTGATAGAATAATCAACAGACCATCAAGGTTCGATAGAGTTTCTTATGTGGGCGTTCCTTCCCTGAAAGATAGAATACTTTATCTAACAGAGAAATCTAAAAATTTATCTAAACCACAAATTAAAGGTTGGGCTAAAGAAACTGATGGGTGGACACTCGCACATCTCAAAGAATTAATTATCGCAGTTGAGGTTTTCGATTTAGACTGCGATGATACAGTTGACCGGATTAATCTCATGCGAGCTAAACACGAGCACTCTGAGAGTTACGAAAAAGAATTTCGTGGGAAGAAAAGTACTGGGTTTGTATAATGGGTGACTGGGGTAGAGTGATAAAAAGGTATGATGATGGAACACCGTTCATACGTATAAAGAATGAACATCTACTACCGGAACGAAAAGGACAATGGAGTGGAATTTTAAAAGCCGCTATGTTGTTTAGTCCATGGTTGGTATTCACAGTAGTATGGAATTTCAATTGGCCAGAAGCAACTCCTGTGGATGATGTATTCTTTGCAACTTGTTTTTATTTCTTTAATAGAAGTTTTATAAATCGGTTTAATTAAAATGCCAATATATGATTACATTTACCAGTCATGTGGATTGCAAAAAGAAGTACTACAAGAAGAAAACCCATTGACCCATTATGTCCAACGTGTTGCTATAATCATGAAATTCAAGGTGATGTCGAAATAATGAAATTGGATAATTCAAAATGGCCATTTGGGAGAACTGGATTCTTAAACAAGAAAATGAAAATGAAAACAAAATAAATGAAAAAGGCATTAACATACGACGATATTGGCATAGTTCCAAAATATAGTGAAATACTATCCAGAAGTGATATAAACTTAACAACTCGTTTCACAAAGAATACTGAAATAACTATTCCAGTAGTTTCTTCTCCAATGGATACTGTTACTGGTTACGAAATGGCATTAGAAATGATGGACTGGGGTGGAGTTGGTGTTCTACATAGATTCAATACTATTGAAGAACAAGCTCGTATGATGAACGAACTTCACACTGAATGGGATAAGTTTTTTGGTATTGGTAAAGATTTTAGTTCATATGAAGAAACGTGGGAAAAGTGGAATAGTAAGTTCAACGGAAATTTACTTAGCAGTCAACTCACTCCGAATAAAGATGATTGGGATGACTTAAAGGAAGATATGTCATTTGTAGATGAGATGGAAACGATGAATAAACGATGGAGAAGAAAACCATTATGTGCAGCCATAGGAGTCACCGGAGATTACTTAGAACGAGCACAAGAATTAGTAGCTAACGGATGTAATGTACTACTTATAGATGTAGCACACGGACATCATAAATTAGTAAAAGATACAATTAGGGAGTTAAAAAATGGACTTAGAGGAGATGTTGAAATCATCGGAGGTTCGATTGCAACCGGAACCGCGGCAAAGGACTTATGTGAGTGGGGAGTTGATGGATTGCGAGTGGGAATCGGAGGAGGTTCAGTGTGTTCTACCCGCATACAAACCGGGGTTGGTGTTCCTAATATCACTTCCATTCAAGATTGTTGCATCATTGCTGATACTTATAACGTTCCCGTTATTACTGATGGTGGGATTGGGTACATTGCTGATATCTGTAAATCTATTGGCATTGGGGCTGACAGTGTTATGCTGGGATCGTTGCTCTCAGGTACAAAAGAAACTCCTGGAGAAATTCACAAAGACGGTCTCTGGCCAAACGAAAGATTATATAAAAAATACTCCGGTTCAGCCTCCCTTGAAAACAAATTAAAAAGAAATGAAAGCAAGAATGTAGAAGGTTATTCGTTTCGTGTTGAATACAAGGGTAAAACAAAACGTATATTAAATGATATTTCTGATGGATTAAGATCGTCTATGTCATATGTAGGTGCATCTAATATAGAAGAATTTCAAACTAAATGTGAATTTGTAGAAGTAACAAATGCTGGTATTATAGAAGCTAAACCACATTTAATGAATTAAAAAACAAGAAAAATAAAAAAACCATATTTATCTCAAATCAGGAGATACTTATGAATATAGATAAGATAATTTTATTATTACGAAAGGCTGTAGAAGACAAGGATTGGAAACTTATTATGGAGTTAATAGAAGATTTATTATATGAATTGGATGATCCACTAGATGCTTATAGAAACGATGAAGATTTAGATGAAGATAATTTATGGTAAACACATGGGGCCGAAATTGGTTTCGATTCATGTTATTTGACGATAGAGTGCAACACAAGTTTGAGTACGACTTGTTACAACAGACTCACAAACTCAAATGGTGATAATTCACTAGACGGTTTGGTAGTGGATTGGCATTTAGCTAATTCAGAAATGGGATTTGACAATTATGTTGAACCTACTTCAGATTACCAATCAACTTACGCTTTAGCGGCATGAGTTCTTGGGTTGTTTAACACCCGAGTATAAAAGAAGTTAAACACACTCTCTTTTTATATTTAGAGAATAAAAATAAAATGTCAGTTACTGGATATGTTCTGTGCAAAAGAAATCCACATAGTTGTTTGTTAATTGCTACTAATAGAAATTAACTAAGTTGTGAATGACTTTACGAAGAAAACAGAGAACACGGCGGTTCGATTCCGCCCGGCTCCACTACAAAAAATGGTTATGAAAAAATACTACTACGAAAGAAGTCGTCTATTAGAATCAGAAGTTAATATAACTTTTGAAGAACTATTATGGAAAGACGATACACAAACTACACAATGGATAGATGAATTACGAGAGTTCGTAATATACGAATGGGACACTATGGGTGTGCCTCCAACTATTGGCCAAAATACTGATAAAATAAAAAAGAACTTTCGTAAATTGAGAGATTACCCACTACATCAGGGTAAAAAACAATTTCTAACCAAAGATGAAGATACTGGCAAATTTGACGTAATACAAAATTACAATAAATTTGGAAGTGGTGTAAATCAATTCTTTCCTACCATGTTGAAAACCAAAATTGGAACTAAAAAGAACGCAACTTCCATTTACGATTATTTTACAATTGATTACAGAGATAGTTTTCATAAAATAATACGAAGAACATTTAAACGAGATAGTATGTATTCTTGGTCAAGGTGTGTTGAAAGTAATGGTAGTGGAATAGAATGGATACAAAAAAATCAATCAAAAAACTTTTTCATAGTTCGACAATCAAAAGAAAAAAATCCAACTCATTTAGTTTTAAGTTCAGATGAAATTAGAGGGTTATTTGATGTAGATTTAATAGATGAATCTCATATTACAAATTTAAAATCATTAGATACATTAACTGATGAGAAATTCACATATTTTATTAGAGTATTTAATTTAGGACAAAAGATATTCCCAGCCGGCATTCAAGCATTTAGATTAGGACTTGGACAACCAGCCGTAAACTTCCCACCATTAACAGCAAGATACTTATATGAGAAATATACAGAACATATATCACAAGACGTGCTCAATGTGTATGACCCATCCGCAGGTTGGGGTGGTCGTATTCTCGGAGCTATGTCATCACTCAAGCGAATTCATTATATTGGCACAGACCCTAATACGGATAATTACATAGACGAATTAGGTAAAACAAGATATGAATATGTAGCAGATTTCTTTAATAGTGAAGTATTGGAAACGAATTCATTTTGGGAAGAGCACAAAAACACGTATCACGTTTTCCAAGACGGCTCAGAATTAATTGGGAACAATCCAGACTTTCAGACGTATAAGGGAACACTTGATTTAGTTTTCACAAGCCCACCATACTTTGACCGTGAGCAGTATAGTGATGATAGTGAGCAATCATTCAAGGCTTACCCAGCTTACGAAGATTGGAGAAATAACTTCCTGAAACCAACTTTAACAACTGCATTTGAATATCTTAAACCAAATCGTTATTTACTCTGGAATATAGCTTCAATCAAAATCGGAGCAGATAAATTTCATCCATTAGAAGAAGATAGTATATTTATTATAGAATCATTAGGTGGTGAATATAAGGGTAAGTTGAAAATGTTAATGACAACAATGACTGGATTAAATCCGGAGAATGTTAAAAATTGTGTAAAGGTAGATGGTAGTTACCGAAAATATGAACCTATATTCATTTTTCATAAAAAATAAAGCTTGACTTTCACCGAAAAATGCCGTAAGATCAAGGGTAATAAATTAGGAGTATTTAATATGAACAGAACAACTGCAACAGCATTTGTTATATTGGTGGTATTAGTTAATGGATTCATTTCTATTAATGCTTTACAATCAAACAAACAATTTTATTCTGATGAAGTAGATAAAGTATTAGAAATGAATTTTAAGTTACAAGATGAATTAAAGGAATTTTATAAATATGGAGTAGAGGTTGATGTAACAATGTATCAGCCAACTCGATATCAAACTGATTCAAGTCCAAATATTACAGCCGATGGAACAAAATTCAAAATAAGTAAAGCAAGTGAATATAAGTTTGTAGCTCTTTCTCGTAATTTATTAAAACGATGGGGTGGTCCATTTGACTATGGAGATTTCATTCTAATTAAGGGAACAAAGGATAAAGATGGAGTGTATAATGTTAGGGATACTATGAATCCTAAATGGGTTAATATAGTTGATATTTTAGAATCAACACACGTTAAACCATATAAATATAAAAATGTTCAACTTTACAAAATGAATTGGACTGATAATATACAATTAGTGAGTAATAAATAAAGGAGAATAAATGTCTAAAGATACTAAATTAAAAATTGGGGATTGGGTTCATGTGTTAATAGTTGGTTTTAGGGCCGGAGAATATAAAAACGAACCAGCCTATCAAATAGAAAGTATTGATGGAGATGACTACACTGTAGTTCAGACGGAAGGTTCTTACGAACATAGAGTAACAGTTAAAAAAGGAAAATTGAAAAAATTATAAAGAGGTTATAAATGAAACAATTAAGTGAGGCCCAATTACAGGAAAATTGGGATAAATTAATACAGGTTATAAAGGATACATTTGAAGATGGAAGCGAACGCCGTGAAAAACTTCTAAAAATGTACCATGACCTTGAAGATAGAATGGTAGTAGCACCAGCATCTGGTAAAGAAGAATATCATTATTGTCATGTAGGTGGTTATGTAGAACACGTTCTTCATGTTGTAGATACAGCATTAAAGATGTCAGATACTTATGAAGCCGCAGGTGGACATAAGAATTGGACAGACGAAGAACTTGTCTTTTCTGCCTTACACCACGACTTAGGTAAAGTTGGTGATTTAAATGATGAGTATTATGTTCCACAAGATAATGATTGGAGGCGTAAAACTCTTGGTGAAGTCTATACACATAATACAGATATACCAAATATGAGAGTACCAGATAGAGCACTTTTTCTCTTACAACATTTTGGAGTGAAAGTTAGTTTGAATGAAACTCTTGCAATTAAACTTGCAGATGGGTTATATGATGAAGCCAACACATACTATATGAAAGTATTTGATGCAAGTCGTTCTCTTAAAAACCACTTACCATATATTATCCATTGGGCAGACCACATGGCAACAACGGTAGAATATGATGAATGGAAACGTGGAGATAAAGATGAAAAAGAAGAGATGGAAAGTAAGATAGAAAATATTAAAAATATTACAGTTGGAAAACAAAAACACGAAGATCCAGTTATGGAAAATAAACATAACGATCTATTCGACGAATTATTTGGAGACAAAACATGATTATAGAAATAATACTTGGATTATTAGTTTTCGTAGAGGGATATGTAATTTGGAATTTAACAAAAAAATCTGAAATACTTGAAACCTGGATAGAAAATTTTACCATCCGAGTAGACACCATATATTTAGAATTAAAACAAATTGATTCCACTGGTCATTTTGAATCTGACGATGAAATCGGTTCAATATTCGATGGAATAAAAGATATAATAACAGACCTTAATGCATTCACCACAGGAGAAGCCGAGAGTGAGTAACCCAACCACGCAACCAAAAAAGAAACAACCAAAACATTATTACTTCAATGAGAATACTGAATTAAATATTATTAAATATAACAAAACAGATGATGCTATATTAAAAAATAAGATATACCGTGAACATATAGCATATCCATTTGATAAATTAGCAGAAAATATAATTCACACATTTAAGTTTTATTATTTTGATGTCCCATCGGATCAAGTAAAACATGAAGTGGTATCATTTTTAGTTATGAATATACATAAGTTTAAAGAGGGTAAAGGAAAGGCATTTTCATATTTTAGTATTGTAGCTAAAAACTATCTTATTCTTCATAATAATAAAAATTATAAGAATTACAAAATTCATAGCAAAATGGAAGTAATTGATTATGGTGATAATATTAAAAATAAAAATCAAATGATAAAAATAAATGATTTTAATAAAGAATATGTAGAAGAAATGTTAGTGTATTGGGAAAACAATCTTACTAATATTTTCAAACGCCAAAAAGATATTCTCGTAGCAGATTCTGTATTGGAAATTTTTCGTCGCAGAGAAAATATAGAGAATTTTAATAAGAAAGCACTCTATCTACTCGTAAGAGAAATGACCGGATCTAAAACTCAACACATTACACGAATAGTGAATATAATGAAAAAATTCAATACGCACCTCATGGAAGAATTTCAGACTTTTGGTCAAATAGATACAACAAATACTGGGTCATTTTTAGAATAAAACTAAAATATAACTAACATATAACGCAAAAAAAAGGGGTCTTTCGACCCCTTTTTTATTATCCGATAATAGCTATTTACGAAATAGACCTACAAGCACCAATAAAGCGACTAACCCGGCGAATCCGGATTCACCAAATTTATTTATGATTGCTGTCAGGTTACCTATTACATTTAAGCCAAAAATACCTGTTCCAAACAATACTTCACCAACGGCTCCGATTGCTACAAAAGAGGTTAGTAGATGGACGGTATCGTCTATCCACTCTTTGACCAATGATATGACTTCCTTCATTGTTTTCTCCCGTTTATTATTCTTATCAATTAACAAAAAAGGGATTCTTAACTTCCACTTTTTGTTGTCGGTATCTTTTCCGACATAAATAAATATAATATATACATTATTTCTTATTTTGATATATATAGAGTAGAGAACAATCAATTTTTAGGTTATTTTATATTTATATATGAGTTATAATATCTATTTTTAATCACAATATGGGAAAAATAAAATATGAGTCAAGATTACGAATTATTTGATGGTAAATCACTATCATCATTATTCAAGGACATTTATGATAATTCTAAACACAATAAAACGCAACTCGAATTATTGGTAAAAGAACTTGCGGGATTCATCAAAGATGGTGATATGGCAATACAAATCGTTCCAATGATAAAAGAGTATTTGGAAATCAATGTAAAAAATGATGAACAACTTATAAAACTTGCAACAGTAGTTCAACGATTAATTGCCGCAGAGCAAAAGGGTAGTAGTTCAGAATCAGAATTTGGTTTATCTGATAGAGAAAAGGAACAGTTGTTGAAAAGTATAGATGATGTAGTTGTAGATATTCAAAAAAAATCAGATACGATAACAGATGATATTCAAAAAATCAAGGAAAATTAGTGGCATATAAAATTAATAGAGACGATGAACATATAGTGTTACCTGATGGTCCAGCAACCGTTAGAGATATTCAAAGATATGTAAAAGATTCTCCTGAATTTTATGAGTTAGAGCCAGCAGAAGTTTTAGAAGTTTTTTTAGACGAAGAAGATTTAATGAATAGTGGAGCTATTATTAATCAATCAAGAAACGGTGAACCAATGGTAGATTGGTCTAAGTATGGATGGATTAAAGCGAGAATGTCTGTTAGTAATTCTGGTAAAGAAGATGTTGTTATAATTGCACCACTTGATAGTAATATAAAAGAATATCCACATCCAGGTGAATATGTAATAGTTGCAAAATATTTTGGAGATTTATATTATACTCAAAAGTTGAATATGCACAATTCAATCAATTTAAATTCGTTTCCTGGGTTAAGTAAAGTATATGATATGTTTACAGGAGAGACGTATAAGGATAATTTACCATTAATAGGAAATTCTGATATAAGACAGGTTAAGGCAGAAGAAGGTGATATTATATTTAATGGTAGATTTGGACAATCTATTAAATTTGGAAGTAATGTAAAAGAGTTAATAGATGCTGATGGTGATTTAGTTCCAGACACAGGAGAACCACATTCACCAAATGTTATTATACGGGCGGGACAAGGTGAAGTTTCTACAGAAAATAATAAACCAGTCAGAGAAAATATAAATTTAGATGGTAGTTCTATATGGATGACCACTAATCAGAAAGTGAATTTAAATTTTTCTACCATGAATTCAAAATTTGTATCTATATACTCTCATGAAGCAAAAAAAAATGATGGTGGAAAACAGATAGTTATAAATTCTGACAGGTTAGTTTTTAATGCGAAATCTGATAAATCGGGTATTGTATTTTCATCTAATAGTACAGTCGGCATTTCTGCGAATAAAGAAATAGGTGTTGTTGTTCCACCAACAGGGAAAGTAAAATTAGGAGATTATTACGCAAATCAACCAGCACTCGGTGGAGATTTAACTATGGAATTATTTGAAAAATTAATTACATATTTAATAGATTTTGCTAATGGTATAAAGGGCGCAAAGGGATCGGTTGTAGATTTTGTAGTCCCAATATCAGATATTTTACCGTCCGCTATGGGATTAGTAGCATCTTTAAACGAATTAAAAACCAGAATGGATGAACCAAAAAGTAAAACTGTTCAAGTTGGACATATAAGGGGACCACAATAGTGCCAAAACGATGTAAATCAATAGCCGGACAGCGAGTGGAAATCGGTCCTGGAGAACCTATAATACCTGGATGTGAATTAATTGAAGGAAGTGGTATTTTTAATGGAAAGGAATATTGGCCATATCAGTTTGTAGAAGTTGATGGAGTTGCTGGAGATGATGGTGCAGTAGTTATATGGCCTGATACCGGTAATGATTTATTGAAATATGATGAAGGTGAAGATGTACCAGTCGGAACTTCACTTCATGTTGGATGTGTTCTTGAAGACGGTGTGGTAAAATGTGCACCATATAAAACACAAAAAGAATCAACAGCCGTAGAAGGACCACCACAAACACGTGGAGAAGAACCCGATGATGGTGCATTAAAAGGATTTTGTGTGGGGTCAGGAAATGTAAATGTTCCAACAGAAGATGAAAATGAATGGTTACTTAAAATGTCCAATTTAGAAATTCCAGATTTAGAAGCTTGGATGTTGTCAGGATTTACTGCAAAGATACAAGAGATGATGGGTAAACTCAATCAAGCATTAGGTAAGTTAAATGCAGAAGTAGATAAAATAATGGCTAGGGCAACAATAAATCCAGAAGATGTTTGTACTCCACCAGTAAAGGCAACTATAAAAAAATTATTGGAAGTTATGGCGGCAATAATGGAATTGATGCCAGTACTAAAGCAAATAATTCAAGTAATAAAGATTATTCAAAAGGTCATAAAAATAGTTAGAAAAATTTTAAAATGGACACCACCATTTATTGTTCCAATAGTAGAAAAATTAATGGAAGTATTAAATATTATGGGATTAGTGGATATGGTAGTTAGTATGTTACTACAGACCATTGGTAGATTTAGTACTATACTCCCAGTATTACAAGCACAATTAATGTCAATTTTAGCACAATGTGCTGGACAAGTTGCTGGGGAAATGACAAAAGAAGATTGTGAAGCGGCTGGTGGAACGTGGATAGATCCAAAGGATATTCAAGACCTACAAGATATGTATAAGAAGATAACAGAAGAAACACCAACTATGGGTGATGATGAATCTGCTGGTTTCTGTACCATAACAAAACACTCAACGAAAAAAGAATGTGAAGATAATGGTGGAACTTGGAAAGAATTAGATGCTGATACGGACTTTGACGAAACAGATACTTCAGCCTTATCAGAAGAATTGGCAAAACAAATAGAAGAATTGGATAGATGTTTTTCTAGTGACGAATTAAAACAATATTTAGATGGGTTTTAATAATAGGAGATAACAAAATGAAAAAACAAGAGTTAATAAAAATAATTGAACTTGTAGTCCGTAAAGAAGTGAAAAAACAGGTAAACGAGATATTTATTAAGGAAGATAGATCATCTTCACTTACCGAATTAGTTTCAAAGCCCTTAACAGAGAACCACTTGAATTTGCCAAGTAAAAAACAATATAAGGCCAAGAAACACGAGACAATCAATTATACAGAAAATGAAGTTCTCAATAATATTTTAAATGAAACGGTCGGTGGAATTCAAGGTGGTGGTACTAATGACTATCCAACAATGGGTGGTGGAACTTACGACACAAATAAAATGAATGATTTATTAGCAGGTTCTTACGGAATGAATACTGAAGGTGACAAACAGCAAAAACGAGATATTGCAGCAGTAGAATCGATAAAAAAAGCTGGTGTAAATGTTGAAAGTGTTCCAGATCATGTACAAAACGCACTGACAAGAGATTATTCAAAGGTAATGAAGGCAATAGACGAGAAAAAAGGTGGAAAACATTTCCGCCCATAATGAGATAAATAATGGCATTAGATAAACAGTTTTTAAAGTACAAACTTGAAAAAATAAAAAATGATAGAATTTATAAGGATCAAGATACTGAAACTAAACGTAGAATACGAAAAGAAAATGCTAAATTGGCAGCTGAAGAAGCTGATGCTATACATTCCTATTTAACTGGTGAAGATGAGATAGATAAACTTGATAATAAGTCTTATTTAGAAAATAGGTTACCTGGTAGTTTATATTTAACACCAAAAGGACAGTTAAATATTAGACGGGTACAAACTAATCCTAAAACTAAGAAAACTAAATTATCAAGATTACTAAAAAGATTTAGAACAGTAGCTAAATCAAATATTGATGCAGCAAAACAGTTAATAATATTTAGAAATATTTTTGATAGTTTAAATATTACTTTTAATCGTAAAGAAATTAAATTTGATGGAAAGATACGGACTGGTGGCTATAAATCAAAGGATGGTGATATCGGATTAACAGAAGATTTTATAGTAACTGATACTATTGAAAATGAAAATGGAACTGTATCATATATTAGAAAAAGAATTATAGTAAAAGATGGGTTAATAGTTGGTCAAGAAACAATAAATAGGTAGGAGACTATACATGGGAGCAAGAGAAAAAGATTTAAATCCAGATGTATCCATTGGTCTGAGTTTACCAATGGGATATTCCAACACTGGTCATTTTACTCAAACAAATACAACTCTTGAACAGGCAAAACACAATATAGTAAATTTATTGAAAACTATGAAGGGTGAAAGGGTGGGTCAACCAGAATTTGGTTCAAGATTAAATGAAGTTATTTTTGAACCAATGGATGAGAATTTAAATGATAAATTAGAGGAGGCAATTAGAGAATCTATGGAACAATGGCTTCCATATGTAAATATTAAAAAACTTAAAGTGGAACTTCCAGATTACGGAAGAAATACAGTAAATATATCAATAGACTTTGGATTATCATTCGAACCTGGAATGTCTGCACAAGTGTCTATAAGTTTTGAGCAATTTGAATCATATAGTGAATTAGCACAGTGACAATACAATGGAGAAATTAAATGGCTAAACATGGACTTAGCAGAGATGTAAAATATTTAAATAAAGATTTTAGTAGTTTCAGGAATGGGTTAATGGAATATGCACAGACCTATTTCCCAAACACATATAATGATTTTAATGAAGCAGACCCTGGGATGATGTTTATAGAAATGGCATCATATGTTGGAGACGTTTTATCATATTATATTGATGAACAATTTAAAGAAAGTTTATTATCATTTGCAGAAGAAAAGAAAACAATTTATGAAATAGTTCAAGGATATGGATATAAGCCCAAATTATCATCTCCATCTTCGGTAACACTTGACGTGTTCCAAACCGTTCCATCAGATCCAAATAATGTAGTAGATGGAAAACGGCAACCAAATGAAGATTATTGTCTTAATGTATCCAACGGATTACAAGCAACTTCAACAAATGGCACGGTATTTAGAAGTGTGGATGATGTAATTTTTAGAAATTCAAGTTCAATGAGTCCACGACAAGAAGACATATTTGAAGTGGATGATAGTGGTAACATTACAAAGTGGTTACTTAAAAAATCAGCAAAGGCTGTAAGTGGAACGGTTTCTACTGAATATATTACATTTGGTTCTGCTGAAAAATATAAAAGAGTAGTTTTACAAAACACTCCAATTTTAGAAATAATTTCAGTAACGGATAGTGATGGAAACAAATGGTATGAAGTCCCATTTTTAGCACAAGATACTGTATATGCAGACTTTGAAAACACTTCAAAGAATTCACCAGATTTAGTGAATGGTAGAAATTTTGCACCATTTTTATTGAAACTTGTAAAAACTTCAAAGAGATTTAAAACTTACATTAGAACAGACGAAAAAACCGAATTAAGGTTCGGCTCAGGAGTAGCTTCTGGAGCAGATGAAGAAATAATACCAAACCCAAATAACGTTGGGTCTAGTCTACCAGGAACTCCAAGTTTTCTTGATACTTCATTTGATCCAGCAAACTTTTTAAATACAGATACGTATGGTCAAGTTCCAACAAATACTACATTAACAATAAAATATAGTTACGGTGGTGGTATTAGTGATAATGTCGCATCAAACGGAATAAATAACATTTCATTGATAAGTTCAGAGTTTGATAATTCTTTAACATTAGATGCGAGTTTAAAAACAAGTACTCAAAATTCTATAGCAGTTACTAACCCAAACCCAGCAACAGGTGGTAGTAGTGGTGAAACAATAGAAAATGTACGAACTAATGCACTTGCATATTTTCAAGCTCAAGGTCGTGCAGTAACCAAGGATGATTATATAACTCGTGTATATTCATTACCATCAAAATATGGCAATATATCTAAAGTTTATATGATCCAAGATGAACAAGTTTCTGCAACAGGTCAAAATGAGTCAGATACAACATTTCAACCAAACCCATTAGCATTAAATATGTATATGTTGGGATATAATCAAAGTAAAAAATTAGTCGGACTAAATACTGCAGTAAAAGAAAATGTAAAAATTTATTTAAGTCAATATAGAATGATGACAGATGCAGTTCAATTAAAAGATGCTTGGGTAATAAATATAGGATTGCAATTTGCAATTTATACAAAAAAAGGATTTAATAAAAATGAAGTATTGTTGAAGTGTGTAGATTCACTAAAAACATATTTTAATATAGATAGGTGGCAAATAAATCAACCAATTATTCTATCAGGAATAGCTTCAGAGTTATTAAAAGTTGATGGTGTAGCTACAATAGTTAAACCTCTTGAAAATAGAGATGAGTTGGTTATAGTAGAAAACAAATGGGGAACATCTTCTGGATATTCAGATAATATTTATGATATTCAAAGTGCGACATTTAATGGGACAGTTTACCCATCGGTTGATCCAGCAATTTTTGAAATTAAATTCCCAGATACAGATATTAGGGGAAGAGTATTGGGAGATATATAATGCATTATTTTGAATTTAGTGAAAAGGACACAACACTTTACGAACAAAGTCATAGCATGAATACAGGGTTGGATGAAATTTTAGAAATAAGAAAAGATATGAATGTAGCCGGAACTCAAATATATGTTTCAAGAGCACTCGTTAAATTTGATTTAACTTATATTTCTCAATCAGTATCATCTGGTTTAATAACTTCCGGTTCAAGCACAAAATTTTATTTAAATTTATTTGATGCAAATTCATCTGCATTGAATGTAGATCAAACTTTATACTCATATCCAGTAAGTCAATCATGGGAGAATGGATCTGGAAGATATAATCTTTCTCCAATCGTAGAAGATGGAGCAGGTTGGAAATGGAAAGATAATGGGATAACAAGAACCCAATGGAATACTGTTTCTGGATCTGGTGGAACGTGGTATAGTGGAAGTGGATACGAAGCATCACAATCTTTTACAAATGAACCAGCAGATGTAAGAATGGATGTAACTGATATTATGTGGAAATGGTTACACAGTACAGTTTCAAACGAGGGATTTATGGTAAAAAGAAGTGGTAGCATTGGAAATATTGATTCTGATGTTGAAGAAGGAAATACTACACGATATGGAAATTTCAGTTTTTTCTCAAGGGAAACTCACACAATTTATCCCCCAAAATTAGAAGTAGTTTGGGATGATTCAAAATGGGTAACTGGTTCATTAACAGCATTATCATCAGCTAATTTAGAAGATGTGCAAATTTATATGAGAGGGTTTAGAGAAAAGTATAAAGAAAATTCAAAAGTAAAATTTAGAGTTGTTGGTAGGGAAATGTTTCCAGAACGGTCATATTCATCAACTCAATATACTACCGGATATAATACGGTAAAAACTCTTCCAAGTGGCAGTACATATTATCAAATAAAAGATGCTTATACAGATGATGTTATTGTTCCGTTTGGCAGTGGTTCAGTAGTTAGTTGTGATTCAACCGGAAACTATTTTAACTTCTGGATGAACGGATTACAATCAGAACGATTTTACAGAATAAATTATAAAATAGTAAGTGGTAGTGGTACTGCCGATGAAACTGTTCAATATTTTGACGAAAAGAACAGTTTCAAAGTGGAAAGATAAAATGCCATATAACAAAGAAGAATTAAAGGTTAATGATTTCTATCAAGAAATTACAAGACGCGATGAAGCAAAATATATAGAAGTTATTCAAAAGAGAACCACCACCGGAAATCTAACAGATGGAATTTTAAGAGATTCAACATCAGGAAATATAATTTTATTTGAAAAGATAACCCCAGGACAGGGAACCGATGGATCAGGTCATCCAGAAAATAATAAGATTACTTGGTCTCATGGTTATTTTGATTATGATGAAAATGAAGATTTAAATAAAATAATAGACAGAGAATTTACGGAACTATAATGCCAAGAAAAAAACAATTAACATTAGATAATGTAACTGGAAAATTATCAAGATTAAATTCTGAAAATCTTCCTTTGATAAGTATTTCTGGATTAGATGTTGGAGACGAACCTATACCATTTGGTGAATCACCAACTGATGTTATAGAATTTCATTTATATGATACATCAGACAATTATATAGCATCAGGAAAACTTCCACATCCGCTTCCACCAAAGTTGGATGTTGGTTCTCATGTTAGAAGTCTTGGATATGAAAGGGGAACTTATAAAATAGTTTATAATTTTTTACGAGAACTTGGTGGCAGTGATAAGTTTATTTTGGTTTATAAAAATGATAGAAGTATTTATCAGTCAGATGACCCACATTGGGTAGATACAAATGGTAAAATATATGCTGGAACTGTAGAAGAACCATTAAAAGATGAAAATAATAATTTTATAGAACTTCTCATACAAGAAGATAAATTTTGGTTACAAGAAATATCACCTTCAAGAACAGAAATTAGATTACGACCAAATCCTGGAATAAATGATCCAGATTTTCACGAACAATTTAGGTTAATATGTTATACTTGTTTAGCGTATTCAATCGTAAATGGTACTTCATATTTAACATTTGACGATACTGGAAAAGTTGTAACTTTACATAGTCCAGGTGATATTCAATTAAATAATTCCATGGTAGGTGGAACTCTTAAAATTAGAAATGCATTTGTTATAGACAAGGACGAGAGTGCCGAAGTAATATCAAAATATACTCCTGTAATAGAAAATGAAACATTACCTATATCTGAAAATTTAGTTTCCAATGGGAACTTTTTTGATGGAAATGATATTACTGAAAAATCGTTAATATCAAATAATCACACGATAGAAAAATTTTCTAATCCAGGTAATAGTGCATGGACATTAAAAACAACATCTAATGGATCTGATAACAAGTATGAAGTTATTGTAAAGGGAATATCAAATGAAACTTATATATTGAGTTGTTGGGTGTATTGGAGTGATGATTGGACATCCAACAGAGAATTATTTTCTGGAAAAATCAATAAGGGAGACTCCGAGGTTAATATCTCTTCAATTGAAAATGCAGGTGGAACATTTGAAACTAAAATTATAAGTGGAAATGAATGGAAGCGTGAATATAAAACTATAACTATTCCAGAAAATTCCGATGGTACTATAAAATGGCTTTTAGGAAAAACCACTGTAACAGAAACAGGAATTAGGTATATTACAAATGTTCAAGTTGAACCAGGAAGTGTTTCTGGAACTCCAAGTCCATATATGGTCAGTTCAAGACAAGAAGAAATGGATAGCCAAACAACTGGTACAATTTCTTTTATAGATGATAATAAGTTATATGCAGAAATATCGAATGAAGATGCTGGATTTATATCCCTTATGGGAGAGGGTGGTAGTAGAGGAAGTGGTAAAATTATCATTAAGGATGCTTTCGTAGTAGATGAAAATTTTAGCGAAGTCACTGAAATCAAAGTTGTGGATGACATTTCAATAAAAAATTCTAATGCCACTCAAATAACTAATTATGAAGGAGAATTTAGAAAATCTAAATACCACGGTGATTTTCCAGATATAGGGAATTCTACAATAAAAGTGTGGATACAAGCGGACCATGAATTTATACTTTATAAAGTAGATTCAAACGGCAATGAAAGTCAATTGGGATCACATAATAACTGGAGACAAAGTAAGGATTTCAGCACAGCAGATTTTTCACTGTCAGATAAGCTCAGATTGGTTACAAAAAATATTTCCGGTGCTGCAGCATTTTTAGCAAAAATAACATATAAGGGAACGGAATATAAAACTGGTGATGTTGACGGTGATTATGTAATAGATACAGAATCTGAATCTAATTTATCTACCACTTCACCTGGAGTGTGGAAAATTATTGAAGCTGATGGTTCTACTTCTAATTTACCTGGGTGGAAGTCACTCGGACTCGCAAATAGCAGTGGTACTTGGGGGAGTAATAATGACCCAGAATTGGAAGAATGTGAATGGATTTGGAATAATGGAAATAGAAAAAATAATTTAGTTTGGGAGTGGACACCCACATTCAACATAACAGATGAAATTTGGAAAGCTTGGGATCCCGCATTACATAAAGATGCAGTACAGGTTGAAAATTGGTCATATGGATTTAATTGGTTCGATTGGGGTGGGAGTGTTGATATACAAAATAGTAGATCAAGATGGCACAGTGGTTGGTTAGGATATCACGCTAAATGGGTACAAGGTGAAGGACAATATGGTGATACTGTAATGAAATTCATCGATAAAAATTCTCAATTTGATGCTCCAAATCATACAAGTTATGATGGTCCATTTAAAACGGGACTTAATACAGTTGAAAGTCAACCAATGGGTCTTGCACATAGATGGTTGGGTATAGCCCAAACATTGCCATATGAAATGGCATCACAAGGAATTAGTGTTGGTGATAACATTACAATAACCTGGTGGCAAAAATCCGATACCATTAAAAAAGGTGCAATGGTTGGATTGTTACATCATAGAAAAAGTGAAGTTGGTCAATATTGGGGATCTAATATTGGAAATCATCCATCAACTTTAGAGGAAGGTAGTCATCACGCATGGCAACGAGAATTTCAAAGGTATATTCCAGTTTCCAATACTGATGAATGGGAACAGGTAAGTTATACGGCAGAAGTAGAAGAAGATTGGGATTTAACGAAACCAACATCTTTATATGTATATGGTCACTATGGTCCAGAAGGAATACTTTGGGTAGAAAATGTACAAATACAAAGAACTGTAATATCAACCACTATTGATAAAATTCCTGTTACGGAGGACTTGGTTGCAGAAATTGAAACCATAATAGATAAAAATACTATTATTTTAAAAGATACTTATGAGAATTTAGCACCCAATGGTTCAGTTTTTGATAATTCTACAAACATTCGTCCTTGGAATGAATTTACAGAATTTAGTGTAGATTATACATCATCACTTTATTCAGTAGAACCTACCTTTGGAACACTACGGGGTGATATTGCTGGAATAAGTGGAAATACTATTACGTTATTAAATTCATATGAAGAACTTGGAAATGAAGCTGGTCATGATTTTGATTCGTATTCATTATATGATATGCAATCTATAAATGATGAAAATTCAAATGGGTTTGAAAAGTGGTTTATAAATAGTCCAAGGGATACCGAAGAAGATTTAAGTAAACTTATAAAATTTGGCCCTAATAATTTTAGTTTGATAACTAATTTTAAATTGGATACGATTACATATCCAGAATATCCACACTCAGCTGTATATAAATTATATGAACCGTTACAGGGTGACATAAAAGATCAAGATTTTTGTAGTGTGGTAAAGGAAATGATACCACCTATTGAAGAAACTTGTACTCTCATTCCTTTTATTGAAGAAGAAATAAGTGATATAGTTCTTCGTACACCAGAACCTGGAAATGTTAATAGTCCCATTGGAACAGGAAAAACAGAATATAAAGGATATGATTCATTAACAACAACAGATTCTTCTATAAAAGAAAGTTTAGAAAATGAACTTTTGAGTGGAAGTTTAAGTATAGATATCAATATTGATCATTTTTTATTCGATAATTTCATACATTTTGGTTCAGCAGAAAAACGAGTCCGGAATTTTAAATATAAATTAGATTTAATCGAAATGTATTCAGATAGAAGTGCGTCTCTTTCTGGAACATTAAGTGGAACTGGTTATCTCCCACTTTCAGGGTCATCATCATATAATCCAGGATTATCTCCGATTAGTGGTTCTACAACTCAAATTGCATGGTGGGAAAGAAAGCGTCGTGAAACTATAAATACGTTTGATAAATTTGAAAACTATATGTATAACAAAAGTTCATCTTATTCAAGTAGTTCCATTGGAATACAACACGACAATGCATGGCCGAAACTATCTGGAACTGGGACTTATTCCGACCCGTATATAAATTACAGAGTTACACAATCTGTAGCTGTTGATTGGTATAATAATCAAATAATTTCATCATCTGTATATGATAAACAAAATATGAATAGATTAAGAGTTAATCTTCCAACATTTGTCCAAGATGATTCTGAAAATGACTTATTCTTAAACTTTATAGATATGATTGGTCATTATTTTGATGACATTTGGGCATTCGTAAAGTCAATGACCGATGTTCATGATAGACGAGATGGTGTAGATAGTGGTTTAGCAAGAGATTTATTAAAACCTGTTGCACAATCACTTGGTTGGGAAGTTTATGATGGAAAAGATTTAGTTTCCATACCACGATACATTTTGGGAATGGAGCAAACTGGTTCAGAAACTCCATGGCAATTTAGCGGAACATCAGATAGAGATATATCCAGAGAAATATGGAGTCGTATAATAAACAATATGCCATATTTCCTAAAAACAAAAGGGACCTCCAGAGCAATTAATGGTCTGATAAGTTGTTATGGTATTCCATCTTCTATTTTACGTGTTGTGGAATATGGTGGACCAAAACTACCAGGACAATCTGCAGAATCGTTTTTAACAAGAAAATTTACAAAAGCATTAAATTTCTTCGGAGCAACAAATAACACTTATGTTCAAAATGATACTTGGCAAGCAGTTACACAAGGAGATGGAGCAACAAGTAGACGACCAGACACAATAGAATTTAGATTTAAAGCTGTAACGGGTTCTAATCAAGTATTAGTTAGACGAGGAACAGATTGGTCTATTGGACTTAAAGACAATGGCTCATCAGATCAATATGGATATGTTAATTTTAAATTAAGTGGCAGTAGAGGGTACAATGAAATAACATCATCAGCACTACCAGTATATGATGGAGAGTTTTATTCGGTAATGTTAACCAGAACTTCTGCATCTGGAACTCATTTAAGTGATGATGATACAAGTCAGGATGTAGTTTATACATTATACACTAAAAAATACGATGTAGGTAGAAGTAAAATATATTTAGAATCCACAAGTGAAATGACAGTAAGTGGTTCATTAGGAGCTGTTTCACAATCATATAATACTTCATATAATGGAGGTGGAAATACAATTACAATAGGTGGTCCAGAAAGTGTTGATTTCGGTGAATCATTTAGTGGTTCTATGATGGAATATAGAAATTGGACTACACCACTATTAGAATCGTCATTTGATAATCATGTGACAGCTCCAATATCATTTGATGGAAACCACCCATCCGCATCTTATACAGATTTAGTCACACGTTATTCATTCGATGATGACAAAGATTTGAGTGTTGGAGTAAATCAATGGTTTCAAGATGCAAGTGCAGACCAATCATTCACTTCATCTGCAGTTCCATATAATTTTACAAGTGGACTTAAAGATCACTTCTCATCAGTAGTTGATGAAACTAAAATGAAAGTTCCAAATCTTGGTCCATCTCGTAGATCATCTACAAAAATTAGAATAGAAGATGATGTTAGAAATGATAAGATAGGAAACCCAATATTAAAATTCGGTGAAAGTATTACAACACCGGCTTATGACAATGCTCCAATTGATTCTAACAAACTTGGAATATACTTTTCACCATCTGCTCCAATTGATGAAGATATTATATTATCAATGCCAGACCTTGATTTCGACCAATATATTGGAGATCCACGTGACCAGTACAAAGAACAATATACCGGACTTGTGGAGGCACGAAATTTATATTGGCAGAAATATAGTGGACCAAATAACTTCTGGGATTATTTAAGATTATTAAAATATTATGATAGTTCATTATATAAACAAGTAAAAAGTTTAATTCCAGCAAGAGCAAATGCAAATGTTGGAATTATGATAGAACCAACTGTATTGGAAAGGGATAAAATAATTATTGGTAAGAAACCAATACTTGAGACAGCACACCACACAACATTTATTGACACCATGGCATATATTTCAGAGAGCTCGGAGTATCCTAATTATGATGCAAATATAAATTATAGTAATCCATTCAAAGTATCCTCAAAAACAAATAAAACGGGGTCATATATTTCAGCGTCATCAGAATATGTTCCATTAGAAACAAACATGAATTATTCAAATCCATTTAATGTTAATTTTCATACAAATGAAACGGGTTCTTATATTTCAGCATCCGCTATACATGAAGATTTTACTTCAAATGTAAATTTATATGATCCATTTAAATTAAATTATAAAACACAAGAAACCGGTTCAAGTGTAGTGTTTTCTGCAGACCTTGTATCATATAACGCACCAAGTCATACTTTTTCAGAAGTAGCATCAGGAACAGGGTCATATGTAGGAAAGGATATATTAGAAATGCCAGCTTTATATGGAATAGGGGATAGAGATGAAAGTGGATGGTACGGAAGTGATTATTATAATGCCACAATCCAATTAGGAAGTCAAAAATCAATTTTTGAAGAAGTAGTTATGCCAAGAATTGAAACGAATGTTACATCATATTTTAATTCTGAAGTTGAGTATCATTATTCATCTTCATTAAGTGCATCATTACATAATCCATATTCATCAAGTTTTGTATTATCTGATTTAGATAATAAGTGGGATGAATCCTTGGGTACTGATAGACTATTTTATCTTGGGTGTGTTCAAACTAACGATACAACAGTTTCAGATAATGGAAGTAGATATGAAGATAAATCAGCGGCAGTAGAAATAACAATAACAAGTCCAACAAAACTTGTAACAACAGACTCACCATCTACCCCACTTAACGTTAAATAAAAATGATGAAAACTAAAAAAAATTATATTTATAAGTGAAGAATAACAAGTTTTATTACATCTTATAAAAAAATCCAAATTATTTTACACAGGAGAAAAGAAAAATGGGATATCTAAATAATACAACACGAACATTAGACGCTATTTTGACAAAAAAGGGTAGAGAACTTTTGTCAACTGGTGGAAATTTTACAGTCAGTAAATTTGCATTGGGAGATGATGAAATAGATTATGATCTATGGGATACAACACATACAAGGGGAACGGATTATTACGGAGCTGTAATAGAAAATCTACCAGCACTAGAACCATTTAACGATCCATCTGAAATTATGAAATATAAACTGGTATCAAGATCCGATGGTACTCGGGCGATGGCAAAGTTGGTTGAAACCAATAACACAAGCACTCAATTATCTGGAACAAATAGTGCATTAGTTTGGGAGACAACAGAAAATGATTTCAATAGGGCGCTTGTTGTTGGTGAACCGACATTAGAAAAATTTGGTGCTCCAGGAGTTGCAATATCAATTCAACATAAAGATAATTCTAACTATGGCGCTGTCGATCAAAACTTGTATTCAGGAGAAAGTTATACTATTACTTTGTTAGACTCATCTATTGCTTTATTAGCTCCAGATTATCAAACTGTGAAAGAAGGTGTTATGGTTGAAAAATCAAATAATACATCATTAGATTCATTGTGGCTACCATTTGTGAATAATGTTCAGCATATATCTCAAACTATTTCTGGAACAGTAATAGGTAGTGGTGGTAATTTGAGAAAATCAGGGTTGGCAGCACCAATAATGATTTATCCAAAACGAATTTCACAACAAACTAAAACTTCAATAGTAATTACAGGTGAAAGTTCTGGGGCAGTAATAGAGTTTGATGTTACTGTTCGTAAATCATAAAATAATAACACGAAGGAAAATAAATGGGATTTATAAATAATACTTCGTACATACTAAATGCGGTATTAACTAAAAAAGGTAGAGAATATCTATCAAAAAGTGATGGTAAGTTTAATATATCAAAGTTTGCATTAGCAGACGATGAAATAGATTATACATTATGGGATACAGCACACCCAAGGGGGACAGATTATTACGGTGCGGTATTGGAAAGTACTCCAATGATAGAACCAGTTGTTGATCCAGAAGTGGTAATGAAATATAAGTTAATTACACTTCCAATAGGAACAACAGCTTTACCATATATTAGTAACATAACTCCTCCAACTGGTTTAACAGGTGTGAATGCATTAAATACAGAATATAATGGAAATACAATTCCGAAATGGTCAATGAGTGACCACGTTTTAAATCCAAGTACGGTAGGAGCAGATGGAGCATTTTCCAATGAAAAATATAGTTTTTTAGTATTGAATAAAAATGTAATTGATATTGGAACAGGACAAGGTGAAAATGTAAATTATGATATTGGAGCGGTTTATAATGAAGAAAGTGGTAGATTGAGTAAAAAGGTAGTTTCAAGAGTATCAACAATAAAATCTCAAATGCTTACATCTAATAGAGAAACTTCAATAATTATAACAGGACAAATGTCAGGGGCAATTTATGTTCTTCCAATAGAAGTAAAATATGTGGATAATACTTCAGGTGGTGTATAATGGGATTTATAAATAAAACAACTTTAGTTTTAGATGCAGTATTGACTAAACGTGGAATTGATTATCTACGGTCTGCTGTTTTTGGTGAAAATCAAAATAGAGAACACATTATTACTAAATTTGCATTAGGTGATGATGAAGTGGATTATGGTTTATGGGATGTTACCCCAAGTGGTTCTAATTTTGTAAAACCATATGGTCAAGTAATAGACAATCAACCAGTATTCGAACCTATAATTACAAATACTGAAATTATGAATTCTTTTATTTTTAAAAATAGAATTGAAGAGAGTAATAAATAATGTTAAGTGCAAAACAAGTTGGTAAAGATGGTATTGGAAAAGAAAAAACTTTGTTTAGTAGTGGAGTTAGATTAAAAGGAAAGGAAATTTCAACTACAAAGTTTACAACACTAAAAGTAACAGGAATGAATACTGGAGCAACTCGGACATTAGATGTAATGGTTAAACCTGGTGGTGGAGTATATTTTACTCCACCAGCAGAAGAATATACTCCACAATTACCAACTGCAAATTTTTCATTCAATATAATATAGGAAATAATAGTGGGATATTTAGATAAAACATCTCTAACAGTAACTGCAAATTTTACAAAACGTGGAAGAGAAGTTTTGGCCGATTGTATTTCTGGTGATGGGGAAGTAGATTTATCATATATCATTACTAAATTTGCATTAGGAGATGATGAAATAGATTATGGATTATGGGATGAAACTCAATCTTCAAATTTAAAGGGAAGAATAATAGATAATATGCCCATGGTAGAATCATTTATAAATCAAAAAGAAATTATGAATTCGTTTATAGTAGATCCACCACCTACTGGATATGGACCAACATTGTCAAATTTACAAGACCAAATAGAATTAACTGGAGTCGGTGATATAATAGATATTTTACCGACAACGGATAATTATGATGATACAGAAGTATATGAGTTTTTCTTAGAACATGATAACTTATTTGAAATGTACGTTCCTTGGAACGCACCAACATCAGATTTTAGTTGGTCAGTAAATTCGGATGGAAGTGATATAAATTTACCACCTATTTCAGGATTTACTTGGTCAATAGGATTTTAACCAGAGGAGAATAAAAATGTCAGTACAGTCAATACAACAGGGAACAGCACCGTTAACAATAAATTTTAATGATACTTCCATCGGTGATGGGTTAACATATTTTTGGGATTTTGGAGATGGTAATTCATCCACGGATAAAAATCCTACTCATACTTTTATAAACGGTGGAGTATATTCTGTTTCATTAGCTGTAAGTAATGATAATGGAAGTGATATTAAATCGGTTCCAATAGTAGTTGCATCTGGTGGAAACACAGGTGGAGTTGGTGGAAACACAGGTGGAATTGGTGGAAACACAGGTGGAGTTGGTGGAAACAAAGGTGGAGTTGGTGGAAACAAAGGTGGAGTTGGTGGAAACACAGGTGGAGTTGGTGGAAACACAGGTGGAGTTGGTGGAAACAAAGGTGGAGTTGGTGGAAACACAGGTGGAGTTGGTGGAAACAAAGGTGGAGTTGGTGGAAACACAGGTGGAGTTGGTGGAAACAAAGGTGGAGTTGGTGATTCTAGTGGATTTAAACTTAAATAATTTAATAACAATATATTTATAGATATATTAAGGAGATAAACAATGAGTGAAGTAAGTAACTTCTTTACTATTTTAGAAAATAGTGATAAAAGAACAAACATACCAAGTACTATTTCATCACCAGTATGGTCTGGTGGTGCTGCTACTCTAACATCATTTTATACCGGATCAACTCAAAGTGGTAGTAGTGGTGATTATTATTATGATGTATATGATAAAGCTGGAAGTGATTCTACACGACAGGTACAATTTGCTGTGTCTTATGGACACATCGAAGGAAGTGGATCATTATCTACATCTGCCGGTAACAATCCAACAAAGGCAATTTATCGTCAAGTTAGAAACATTTGTATTAAAAATGCGTCAAGTGAAACACGATTCAATTTTAATGCTGATGGTGATGGTACATCTTATGAAGCAGCTGATGTATTTGCGATTGGTGTAAACAGAGCAAGATATAGAGAAAAAATAGATCCAGGTAACTGGGAACTACATTTGACTAAAGGTGGAAATACTTTAAAATTAATTGACGATAGTGGTGCAACTTCTGATTCAACAGTTAACGCATCTCAACGAGTATTCAACATAGTTAGTGGTTCAATAAGTGGTGGTACTGCAACAATAAAAACGACAGCAGTTGCCCAATCAGCAACTAATGGTTCATTTGGATATTTTTATCCAGAACTCGGTATTATTGTATTGAATGCATACGCGTTAAATCAAGATTCACTCGCAATTACACTGACAAGATCAACTGCCACAAACGATAATACTGCATACGAATTAGTATCATCTATTAGTACAGGAGCAAAATTCCAAGCACGTAGAGAAGAACAAATTAAATCTTCTCATTACTTTTGTAGAGTTAGATCTGATGAATATAACTGGAGTCAAAATCCAACATATTACACAGGGTCAAATGCAGAATTGAGAAATCCTACATTTATTCAAGATCCAAAATCTTATATCACTACGGTTGGTCTTTACAATGATAACAATGAACTTTTAGCAGTAGCTAAATTAAGTCAACCATTACTAAAATCAAGAGATAGAGAAGCTGTAATAAAAGTTAGATTGGACTTTTAAGGAGAACTTAAATGTCATTTAAAGTTTTTGATTCTAAAGATAAATTGGAAAATATGGTCAGTACGGTTGCTGAACCAATGTGGTCAAGTGCAGTAGGAACATTAACCACGTTTTTTACTGGATCAGTACAATCATCCAATACTGGAAAATACTATTATGACGTACATTCGTCAGATGATCAAACAACGGATGTTCAGTTTGCTGTATCGTATGGTCATAGATTAGGTTCCGGTTCAGAAGGTGGAACTGCTACTGGAGAAACAAATCCTACTAAAGCAATATACTCTCAATTTAGACAAGTTTTACTTCCAGCAGAAACAACTAAATTTAATTTTCATGGGGATTCTGGTACAAATTATTATAGTGATGATGTTCTAACTGTAGTAGCAAATCGTGCACGATATAGAGAAAAGATGGATCCAGGTAATTGGGAATTACATTTAACAAGTGGTAGTAATACTATTAAACTCATCGATGACAGTGGAGCTTCTTCAAACTCGAATGTAGGAGATGCTCAAAGAGAATTTTGGGTAGTATCTGGTTCAATTGCAAACGGAGTTCATACAACTGCAACTTCAACAGCAACATCCACAACTTCAGGTTCATATGGATTATTTTATCCTGAAACGGGTATAATTTTATTAAATCCAAGTTCTTTATCTTCTGGACTTAGTGATAGAGTTATGCATACAATGGGAAGTAGTGCTTCTACAAATGACTTAAATCATAGAAAGCTATTCACTTCTATAAAAAGTGGATCATATTTTGCATCACGACGAGAAGAACGTAAACGAAGTTCATTTTACTTCTGTAGAGTACAAAATACTGAATTTAATCACAGTCAAAATCCGTCATATTTCACAGGATCTAATGCTACCCTCGTAAATAATTCATTCATTACCGAACCAACTTCATATATTACAACTGTTGGTTTATATAATGATAAGAATGAACTTCTTGCAGTTGCTAAATTATCTCAGCCTTTCAAAAAAGACCAAAATACCGAAGCACTTATCAAAGTACGACTTGATTTTTAAGGGAGATCCCAATGTTTAAGGATATATCTCCAGACGATAGATCAATAAAAGAATTCAAAACTTATAAAAAATTCACCTTCACGCAAACAGATAGTGGAAGTGGTGTTTATGGAATAGAAGGTGTGAGTGGTAGTTTTCACAATTTCCTAACGGGATCAGCTGCATCTCAAAGTTATGGTGTATTTAATCAAGATTCTCAAAGTGTAGGTAAAGATTGGAAAACTTGGTATAGTGATGGAACTTTTTTTAAGATTCCATTATATTATTCATTAAATCATCTATATTATCAATACGATAAAACTTCAAATCCAAAATCAAATACTACAAGATTCCCAATTTATACTGTCACTGATTGGAGTAGAAAATGGCCACATGGCAGAGAAAGTTGGGGTTCAATAAATCCACGACAACTTCATAATAAATTTAATGTTATAACAATTCCACAAGAATACTATGGCGAAGAAATAAAACCACACTCCGTAAAGATATTAGATGATAGTGGAGACACCACTTTAGATTTAAGAGATGATGGAAACGGACAACTCTACGATTACCAGTATTCAGCAAGTTTTGCCGCTGGAACTCCTGGTGGAAGTCCTTTAACTGGAAGTTGCGTGGGAAATGTATTTTACGAACATGGACTTATCACAATTACAGATACAGGTTCTCTATATATTTCTGCAAGTATTGGTAGTGGTTCATCACCGTCTGGACAATATGATGGAACTGATGGATTTACTGTTACATTTCAAGCAACAAAAACTTCATATGAATATGAATATGTTTGTCATGTTCCAGAATTTGAATTTACTGGTACTACAAATCCAAGTGCAGTTAATGGACGAAGTGGAAGTATTTATGTCCCACAGGGTGCAAAATATATTTACGATGGAAACCTTCAAAATCCACAATATGAAAATACTATTGATTTAGTAATGCCACCAGCAAGTAGTTCATATAATTTATCATACGATTCTGGAACACATTATCAGAATTTCACAACCCATTCAGAATTTGGGACTTATATTACTAATATAGGTCTTTATAATGATGCAAATGAATTAATGGTTATAGCAAAATTATCAAATCCAATTAAAAACGATAAAGAATTGCCACTTTCATTTTTAATTAGATTTGATTCTTAAAGTATATTATAATTTATGATCCATGGGAGAAATACAGTGTATAATGACGATAGTGGAAAATTAGGAAAATTGTTATTGAATACTAATACTATTACAAAACGACAATTATCAAAGGCAATTCAAAATCAAATGAGGGGGGACGATAGAAAACTTGGTAAAATACTTGTTGAATTAAATTATTGTAATTATGATGATATAATAGACGTTTTATTAGATTTAAATCGTAAATTAATTAATTTGGATGATACGATTTAGTGTATATATTATATTTATATAAGGGAAATATAATATATTTGGAGAATGTAAGTGGATCAAGAAATAAAACTGTTAGTAGAAGATGTGTTAGGACATTATGGGTGGATGGTGCTAATGATAGTAGCGGGATTTTTATTTAAAGAATCTATAACAAACGCTTTAGAGGCTATAATGATTTTTATTGGTAATGATTTTAATAATGATGATGTGATTTATATTAGTGGTAGAGAGGCTCGTATAGTTAGAGTAGGAATAAGTAAAACTGTTTTTTATATGACTGACAGGGGAACTAAAATGATTGTACCAAATGAAAAATTAAAAAATTTAACATTAGAAAAAATATTACCACACCGTATAGGACATAATTTATCAAAGGATGCGACACCAGCAGATACATTAAGAAAAAAAACGAATGATTAAATTAAAACATCTATTATTAGAACGAGTTGATTATATAGAATTTGCGGAACAGCTCGTAAAACAATATAAGTTAAAATCAAAAGTAAAAATCACCAATGGTCCAGATAAAGCTGACTACGATGTGGATAGAGACACTATCAATATAAGATCATCTTATTCATCCGTTAAAGATTTTTATATTACAGTTTTACATGAAATCGACCATGCTAAAGATGCCAAAAAGATGGGTAAGTCTAAATATAAAAAGGATTATGAAATGGAAACTGCTTATGCTATAGAAAAAGGTGGTCATCACCATGACGATAATAGATATGAAGAAAAGGCGGAGAATTGGGCACAGAAAGAATTTATTAGGGTGTGGAAAAATAAAATATAATTGATTTTGAGGTTTTAGTTTAATAGTTATTAAAAAAGGTTACAGTATGACTAAAAAACGAAAAATATCAGTCCAGAGTGGTAAAGCTAAAGGTCGTAAATTACAGCAAACAGTTAGGGATTTACTATTAGAAGCATTCAAAGATGAATTAGAGCCCGATGATATTAGATCAACTTCAATGGGAGCTGGTGGTGAGGATCTTCAAGTCTCCCCATTATGTCGTAAATTAATCCCATACTCATGGGAAATGAAAAATCAGCAGTCCATTTCAATATGGAGTTCATTAGAACAAGCAGAAGCAAATTGTCCTGATAATGTAGACCCTGTTCTGGTATTCAAAAGAAATAGAAGTAAAACATACGCAGTTATAGAATTGGATAAATTTATAAAGTTAATACATGACAAATCAAAATAAAATAGTTTATTTATTAGACAGAGTTATAGGTTCAAAGGGTAGGAAGTTAAAGAAACAAAATGAGTATATGTATTGGTCCCCATTCATATCACACCATAAGCCCAAACTTAAATATAGTAATTGAGTGGGATGAAGATAGTCATTATGAAAATGGTGAATTAATGGATAAAGATAAACATAGACAATCTGAAATAATTAAAGCTTTAAAATGTGATTTTTATAGAATAAAACAAAGTGAGTTCGTTATTGGATAAATTATATTATTTAGTTGAACGACTTATAGGAAAATATCAGAAATTAAAATCTGGTGAATTGCAATTTTATTGTCCAAAGTGTAATCACTATAAGAAAAAATTACAGGTAAATTTAAATCGAAATTCTAAACAATTTGGTTTTTATCATTGCTGGGTGTGTGATTTTAAAGGAAGAACGTTATTCCAGTTATTCAAAAAGTTAAATGCAACAAAAGAACAATGGAGTGAGCTTCGTGATATCGTTGGTGAAACTTCGTATAATCGAACTAGTGTAAAAAATACACAAGTTCAAACTGTAGAGTTACCAAAAGAATATCAACCATTATGGAATGGTGGTAGAGGTCCTGAATTTGAAAATGCTAAAAAATATATGTTCAGGCGTGGTATTACACAAGAAGATTTATTAAAGTATAATATAGGATATTGCACAAGTGGATTGTATACTAATAGAGTTATTATACCGTCATATGATAATAACAGCCAATTAAATTTTTTTGTGGGTAGGGATATATTTGATAGTAAAATGAAATATAGAAATTCGCCGTCTCCAAAGAATATTATTGGATTTGATTTACTTATTAACTGGGATGAGCCAATATGTTTAGTTGAGGGAGTATTTGACGCGATAGCAATCAAAAGGAATGCCATTCCTCTATTCGGTAAAACTATCCTATCAAAATTAAAAAGAAAAATTATTGAAAAAAAAGTAAAAACGATATATATATCATTAGACACTGACGCTATTAAAGATTCATTAAAAATGGTTGATGAGTTTATGAGAAACGGTATAGATGTATATTTTGTAGAACTTTCACAAAAGGATCCATCGGATTTGGGATTTACAAAAATGGTAGATATACTAAAATCTACCAAAAAAATGAAGTTTTCAGATTTGATGCGATATAAATTAAATGGCAAAAAACCAAGACGTTTGGAAACTTTACGATGATGAATACAGAATTCATTCGGAGAAAAAACGTAAAGTGAACAAAATAGTCAAAGAAGCAAACGGAAAAATCGTATGTGAATATTTTAAGAAAAGTAAAGTATTTGCATGGGATATTAGTGTTCCTGCAAATAAAATAAAAGTTGCAAGAAAAATTCTCAAGGAGAAATAAATAGTTTGAAAGAGCAAGTTGTAAAAGTTCCATTTCGTAAACTAAAAAAAATATTTCATATATCCGATATACAAATCAGAAATTTGAAACGCCATCGTGAATATGAAGAAGTGTTTGAGCGGTTATATGAATCAATAAATAAACACAATGATGGTAATTCAATAGCTTATATCGGTGGTGATATAGCACATTCAAAAACTGAAATGTCACCTGAGTTGATTGACCAATTATCAAGGTTATTTAAGAATTTATCTGACATTTGTCCTACAATTATCATTGCGGGAAATCATGATTGTAATTTAAATAATTTATCAAGGATGGATTGTTTATCACCAATAGTAGATAACCTCAATCATCCAAACTTACATTATCTAAAAGATAGTGGAATATATAAATTCGCAGATGTTAGGTTTGTGGTGTGGGATGTATGGGATGAATCGAAAAATTTTATCAAAGCTACAGATGTAGAAGGTGATACTAAAATAGTATTATTTCATGGAACGGTTGATAAAAGTTCAACAGATTTAGGATTTAGATTGCCATCCGATGTTAAAATTAACAAATTCAAAGGTTACGATTTGGGATTACTGGGAGATATTCACCTTCGACAGCATCTAAATAAGGAAGAGACGATAAGTTATTGTGGTAGCCTCGTACAACAAAACCATGGGGAAGGATTAGATCACGGTTATCTATTATGGGATGTTCCAAATAGAAAATCTGAATATATAAAAATACAAAATGATTACGGATATTATACTATGGATATTGATGATGGTATAGTTCCTGATGTACCCGATATGCCTCAAAAGGCCAGGTTAAGAGTAAGGGTATCTAACACTGACTCTGTTCAACTAAAGAAGGCCTTGACTGTAATACAGACGAAATACGGTATAAAGGAGATAGTTGTAAATAGGACTGACAGATTGACAGAAAGAGTTCGTGGGGATAGAACCGTTGATGTTGGAGACGTTACAAATCCAGATTACCAGTTTAAATTAATTAGAGATTATTTAAAAAGAAACCACACAGTAAGTGATGAAATATTATTAGAAATAAAAGGAATAAATGATGATTTAAATAATCAACTTCCAGATGAAGATGTTTCTCGTAATATAAATTGGAAATTAAAGAAATTTGAATTTTCCAATATGTTTAGTTATGGTGAAGATAATATAGTTGATTTTACTAAGTTAAATGGTATTATTGGATTATTCGCACCAAACGCATCAGGAAAGTCAGCTCTTTTGGATTCTCTTTCTTTTTGTTTATTCGATACGTCAGATAGAGCATATAAAGCGGATAGAGTATTAAATAACAAAAGAAATTATTTTAAATGTAAAGTTAATTTTGAAATAAACGAAACTGAATATTTTATTGAACGTAACGCAAAACGACAACGAAATGGGCATGTAAAAGTTGATGTTGATTTCTGGACAATTGATGATAGTGGAGATAAAATTTCCTTAAATGGAGATCAACGTAGAACCACAAATAATAACATATATAGAATTATTGGAACATACGATGATTTTATTATAACATCTCTTTCTCTACAAAATAATTCAACTGTATTTATAGATAAAACTCAAAAAGAACGGAAAGATCTACTTGCCCAGTTCATGGGATTAAGTGCATTCGATAGTCTTTATACTTTAGCAAACGATGAAATGTCAGATATATCAGCAGTATTACGAGATTTTAATAAAACTAATTATGACGTGGAATTGGCTGATATAGAAAAAGACAATACTCAATATAATGAAGTTCGTAGGGATTTAAAAAGTCAAAAGAAAACTCTTACAACAAGACGAACAGAATTAAGTGAGCAAATATTAGGATTGACTAAAAAGTTAAGACCTATCGATGCATCCATTTCAGATATAGATAAGTTGAATGTGGAGTTAGATGGATTTAATACTCAACTTGATGTAATAGATACGAGACTTGGCTCAGTTAAATCAGAAATGATTGTTTTACAATCAAATAATACTGAATTAACGAATAGAGCGAAATCATATACTGATTCAAATGTGAATCAAAAGTATAACGATTTTATTAATTTGGAAAATAAACGACAGAAAATTCAGATAGAAATTGACAAGCTAAAAATTGAAGTTCGTAATAAATTAGACAAAATTGAAAAACTTGGTAATTTAGGATGGGATGAGAATTGTGAGTATTGTATGAACAATCCATTCACGTTAGATGCAATGGAAACCAAAGAAAGATTAAATGGTGACAAGAAGTTAGCAAGTGAATATATTTCTAAGTTAGATGATATTGATGTTAAATTAAAAAAGATTGAAAACATTCACGATGACAAAGTAAATTATGATGAAGTGATTGAATCATTAAAACAAATTGAAATAACGCAAAATAAATTAGAATCAGAAGAAGTTATTTTAAAAGAAAAAAAGATAAATGTACTTCATCAAATGTCAAATACTAATAATAAGATTGAAAAATACCATGAAAATGAAAATGATATAATCTATAATAATAAGACAGAAATAGAAATTGAAAATTTAAAAAATTCAGTTGAAGATTTTGATTATCAAATAGAAACCATAGATAAAAAAATACAAACTATTCATGGTGAAATAAAGATAAATCAAACAAAGAAAACGTCTATCATTGAAACAATGAATAGAGTGGAAGATTTAGAAAATAAATATGAAGCTTACGATTTTTACATGGACGCGGTAAAACGTGATGGTATTCCATATGAACTTATAGAGAAGGCACTCCCTGCAATTGAAGGTGAGGTTAATGATATTCTTGCTCAGATGGTAGAATTTGGTATTGTATTAGAAATGGATGGAAAGAATATAAATACATATATTACATATGATGAAGATAATGTTTGGCCACTTGAATTAAGTAGTGGAATGGAACGATTTGTTAGTTCATTAGCAATACGTGTTGGATTGATTAACGTGTGTAATTTACCACGAGCCAATTTTTTAGCAATAGATGAAGGGTTTGGAAATATGGATTCGGATAATTTGAATTCTGTTTATATGCTATTTCAATATCTTAAAACTCAATTTCAATTTGTATTTATTGTTTCTCATATTGAATCAATGAGAGATGCCGTAGACAGTTTATTAGAAATATCTAAAATAGATGGATTTAGTCAGTTGAAATTACCATCTAAATTTAAATAGTTATAATTTAGACGACAGTAAAATATTCCTTGGAGAAGAATGACCTTCTCTATCCCGTTTCAAATTTAAAATATAAGCATTAACAAGGGCTGACATAGTAGTATGTTCGTCCTTTATGTGCAACCTAAACCAAGCTATTAAATCTTCATCAATAGTAAAAGATACTTTTTCTTTTTTCATCTATATATCCTCCATATAATATCCATACTATAAATATCAATAATTCCCATTTCGTATATTTATTACTGAATAACACTATTCAGGAGAATCCGATTGGGTGTATTAAAACGTAAAAACGAGTTATTAAACTTAAAAGACATAGATATATTAGTAGAAGATACTTTATTTGATTCCAAGTATTTTAGGGTATTGGAATGCCCTACAATATTAACTCAAGGTAAAAGTAGTTTCCTAATCGGTGGATCATCCTATTTAAAGTCTGGTGTTGAATTAAAATTTGAGTTAATACATAACGGAACCGGTGAAGTAATATATACTCAAGCCGTTAGTGGTCATTTAGAAGCCGGTTCTCGTAGAGTTTCCATTGAAATATATGAAGATGTTGAACCAGGTCCAGCAACTCTTTATATAGTTGGAGAATTAAATCCAGATTCTTCTGATGTAAATATACCAACAGAATGGCAAGGGATTTATAATGTAAGGTGGACTAAACAGATTACAATAAATGCTGCTGGTGTAAATACCGAACCTATATTTTTCTATAAACAACCAACTATAACAGTTTCAGAAATTTTTAAGGGATATTTAAATGTTCCAAGTGTAACTCCAATAACTTCTTCTTTACTTGTAAGTGGTCAACCGAGAGACGGTTTACAAAGTATTACACCAACTCCAAATTCTGTAGCTGGTGATTATCCAGAACTTGATTTTAAACAAAAAGCAAATAAGGCTACAATAGAAGAAAATAAACCACTTATTAAATTAACTGGTAAAGGTGGTCATATTGGTTCACACGGAAAATTATTAAAAACGAATTCTCCATCTCCAAATGATTATATAATTACAACTGATTCTTCCACATTAGTAACAAGTTTATATGTAGGTCAAGAAGTTACTATAACTTCACCACAAGTAGATGCTTCAAAATTCACATTAGAATCATATCACTCCATCCCTACTTATTTCAGTTCATCAGTAATGAAAGTATTGAATGAAACTTCATTTGTAACTTCTGATCTATTTTATGTTCACGATACGAGAACTTCTCCTGTAACTCTTGTACCAGCCCCTTTGGCATCTCAAACTATAAATACAAGTTACAAAGATATTTCAACTCAGACTACATCATCTATAAATTATGTTTCATTCGCTGATATGGAAATTTCCGATTTAAAAACATTTTCAGGAGATGTACATAAAGTAAAGATTTATTCAAAGGCTGAAGGTTCACTTGGGGACTTTGAAAAGATATTTGATTCTCCAATAGAAAGTTCAGAAATATTATTTGATTCTAACGAAGATACTTCATTATCTAACATGGGGTATTGGATTGACCAGGCGAGAATAACAAAATACTGGGAATCGTATGAAGGAAATAATGGAGATGGGGGAAGTGGAACATTAACTTTTGATTCTTCTATTGTAATAGATTCTATGAAAATCTCTGGATCAAATAGAGAATATGAAAGTGAACTACGTGTTCAAGTAAAAAATGATTTAAATTTTGTTGCTAACGGACTATACACTTTCCGTGCAAAACTTTACGGTACAAAGACGAATAAAAAGGATGTTAGTGGGAATGTAACTAAACGGGGTGATTTTCAAGTATACGTGGTAGGTGATGCATTTAATAAAGATACTACAGAAGCATCACATTGGGGAGTTCAAAAATTAGAAGTTCCAGAATTCCCAAGCGGAGTTGATAATTACGACTTTGGAACCATAGAAGGAAATTTCACAGCAGACAATACAGGAACAGGAAAATTACAATTTAAAGTTCCGTCAGGTGAATGGTATATTTCAGATATTTCTGTAAAAGCAGCGTCAGATACTGCTTTTAATCCTGATTATGTAAAAGTAGTTGCACCGATACCACCATTGTACACCCGACCAGATAGTGTAAGATTTTTAGTGGAGTTTTATGATGTAAATAATAATATAGCCGACACGGTAATTTTTAGTGATTTTTTTACATTTCAAGGAGAGAATACGTCCATTGGTGGAACTGATAATATATTAAGTGGTTCTATGTATATTGGTAATGCCATCGGTAGTGGTATTGAAATGGCAGGTGTAAGTTCTGGCTTTATTCGTTCAATAGGATATGAAGGATTCACAAGTGCATCAGAAGGAACTGGTCAAGGTGGATTCTTAATGTGGTCCGGTTCAGTATTACCAGATAGTGGTGATTCTTATACGGGTGTTGGGTTAGAACTCGTAGCTACAAGTGAAAGTTATTTAAGATATAGAAGTAGTCCAAGTGAATTAGATATTAGAGCCGATGCATTCTACGTAGGGAATCAAAACACTCAATACATTAGTGGTAGTGGTGGAAATATAGAAATTAGTTCATCTAATTTTCATTTATCTGCAAGTGGTGATGTTACTATGACAGGAACTATTACAGCCACGGCAGGTAATATTGGTGATTGGATTATTAAAGATGGTAAATTAAGTGGTAGTAACGCTACATTAGATGCAACTGGAGCGGCATTATATATGTCC